>JAEIGA010002872.1_pt1 | contig 27187 bp, 37 predicted proteins | sample 9270691 | NCBI WGS metagenome assembly JAEIGA01 (sample SAMN17057246, study PRJNA624740) | gut metagenome | biome: biome; isolation source: fecal sample | host: Bos grunniens | place: China: Xizang | collected 2019 | reverse complement strand
ATTAATTAAAAACTGGGATAGTGGAGTGGACGATGCTGATGGCAATGATATTATGAATGCTCCGCTTTTAAGTTCCTATAGATATGATGCATAGCACGCTACTCAAAAATTAATTCAATTTTATAGTTAGATTTTAAATTATGGCTATAATATTTAGAATCAAATTACTCCAAACGATTGGAATAAAAAAGCTATTGATACTAGAGCACTATCTACTGATTATGCAGATGAACAAACTTTTTATGTTAGTGAAAATGATGCAATTGCAAAAAAGAATGACTTTAATGGTGTTGTAAACTGGGATTATAATAAATACTATAGCGATTTTGTTGATGGAGTAAATAATGGCATTCAGGCCGTACGAGATTTCTTTACACAAATGACCACTTTAACTGCTCCTGGAGAAGTTTTAAATGGTTATTCTGGAATTAGAGAAACTTATAATAATAGAGCTGAAGCAGTTATATCTGTTATTCAAAGTTATCTTGATCAAGTCGATAAGTTATGTAATGGAGATGTAGCTGTTTTACAAAATTATAAGACTAAAACTGATTATAATTCTTATGATACTCAAGCAGCCGCAGATGAATTGGCTGAAGATGATAACAAATATTGTATTTATTGGTATCAATATGAACCTAAGTTTGTTTTAGAGTATGATGACACTGAAGGTGCCGATAATACAGAATACTCATTTGGAAATTTTGCTGGTGTTAACTGGAAACGCATTGAATATTTTCCAATAACTTATAATTCTTTAGAAGATTTTAATGCTGATGATAGAGATAAATATATTGAAACTATTGACAGTAAAAAAGAAATTATTTATGTATTAAAAACAACTTGGGATAAAAATACTCGTTATTATGTAAAGAGTTTAAATGTAGGATTACCATTGTCTAAATAGAATAGTCCTGCGGAAGATGGACAATATCATTATGTTGCATAGGCATTAGAAGATGAATATACAACTAATTTATATTTAAATCCTAATACACAAGAAGAAAAAATTAAAGTTATCATGTTCCGTAATCATGAAATGATAACAAGTAATATAATTGAATTTGAAAATTAGGATGATGTTCCTGATGATAAGTTAATAGATCCTACTGATGTTTTAAGAATTGAACATGATGTTGATTCTCAAGAACATTATCAAGTTTATAGCGCTGCCTATGACTTAGTAAATATTTCTGACGGTAGTAAAATGCGTTAGCTAAGATGCTATTATGATGGTATCTTATCTGGTGATGAGACTTTGATCGATGGCTGGTTATATTGGTATATTCCCACTAATGCAACTTTATTAATCTATGATAAAGACTATTTAGTTAATACTTTAGGTTTTAGCACTGACGCCGATGGAAAAACTGAATATAGTTTAGATAATTATGTTTATTTTGCTAAAAAAGTTTTGGCTAAAGAGGAAGAAGAATAGGCAGAAGAAGAAGATGTAGTAAAAGTACCAGTTGTGGACGATACTACTCGTACTTTTATTTATAAAATTAAATCTTTTTATGAACCTTCCGCAGTTAATAACACAATTCTTGTAAAAGCAAGAATTCCAGGATATACAGAAAGTATTAATGGAGAAAAGTCTTTTACATTTAGTACTTTTGGAAATAGTGGAACTAAATATACTTTTGCTATCGTTCCTAATTCTAATCGTGTAGGTTATTCTACTGATAATGGAGATACTTGGGAGCGCGGTTTGAATTTAACAATGACCTTAAAAGATGCCGATGATTCTTCAATCCAAATGATAACTGGAGTACCAAGCGATGGAGCAAGTTCAGTGGGTTCTAGTTTAAATGTTGGTTTTATTGCTCCTTCTGGACGCGTTTTACCCGAAGAGAATTATAATGAAATTAACGACTCTTTAGATTGGAGCATTACATTAAATGATCCTAGCTGGGATACTAATGAAGCAGTAAAGAATTTTATTGGTGTTTTAAAAGCAACAGTATCTTTATATAATGATACAACTAAAGGCGATGTGACTTTAAGTACTTTGTATTCAGTACCATATTCTGCTAATCCTCAATATTATATTAGTGGACCAACTGCAATTATTTATAATAATCAAGGTACAGTAAGCAGAATAAGTGAAGAGCCTTTTAAATTATTTGAACATACGGTTGAAGGTGATAAGGTAGTTGAAAATACTATTTGGAAACTAGATTATTATACTTCTAATGGAGATTTAGTTAATATTGGTGATGGAGAAGCATAGCAAAATAATATTTATGCTTATATGCCAAAATTAAATAAAGACAATACTTTAACACCAGCTCCTATGTATTTTACATATGAAACTGAAAGTGCAAGTAGTGGATCTCAAGAATATTATCCTGTTGCAAAGTGTTATTCAGGAGATACTTTATTATGGTCACAACCCATTATTATTACTCAAAATAAATATGCATCAGCAATGCTAAATAATTGGGATGGTACATTCACAATTGATGAAGCAAATGGTACTTTAATGGCAACCATGCTTGGTGCAGGTAAGAAGACTGCGAATAACACTTTTGAAGGTGTTTTAATTGGTGATATTACTGCAGGAGACGGTTTTGATCCAGATAATGCTAATGGTATTGGTATTTATGGTTTCAACGATGGAGATTAGAGTTTCCATTTTGGTGTAGATGGAACAGCATTCTTGGGTAAAGCTGGTCGCGGCCGCATTCTTTTTGATGGTAATAGTGGTACTATTTCAAGTGCTTCTTATCAGCAAAATAGAATTCCTATATATGAAGAAGATGCTGAAGGAAATGAAATTATAACTGGCTATCAAGATTATGGCACTTCTGGTATGATGATTGACTTAGATGATGGTTTTATTGATATGTTAGGTTCTGTTAGAACGACAGATTCTAAATATGCACCATTAAAATATCAATCAATTAAAATTACAGATATTGAAAATGTCACTTCTAATTTATTAGCTTCAGACATAGGTTTTATGCGATATGAAAAAACTTGGTATGATGAAGATAATAAAGCTATCATTTCCAATTTCTTCTTGGAAGAAAGAGATGAGGGCGATTTTAAATGGAATATTGATGATTTTGAATACGATATTGTTGAATGTGATGTCCCGGCTTCTTATATTCCAATTAAATATCCTGATGGTGCTAATTTAAAAGAAAATGAACATCGAGATATTTATACTAAATCTAGAGGTGTATATACTTTAGTTGAAAATAAACCTGAAAATGCCAGTTCTCATACACAATATTATTTATTAGATACTCCTGCGCATGTAGCAAAACATATTATTCCTACTCAATTAACATTAACTCCAGGGTCTGATTATGTATTAGTTGGTACATATGATTCAGAAGAAGAATTTAATAATGATTCTAGAGCTAAGTATATTCAGTCTATTAACGATAGTGGAGAATCTATTTATAGCATTGCGAATGATTGGCAAAATACAACTACAAAATATTATGTTCGAGGTATTGAAATTAATGACAATGACAAGCCAGAAAAAGATTTAATTTTCACTTATGGTTATAATGAATATCTTGAAGTTGATATGAATTTAGCTTTAACATATCAACCAATTGGAACATTTGAGACTAAAGAAGCTTTTGATAACAATACCTATGAAAAATATATAGAAGAAACTAAAGATGGAGAAGAAGTTTATACTTATACTTCAACTTGGACTTCTGGAACTACTTATTATGTTAAAAACATGGTAAGTGAAGTTTATAATTTTTATAAAGATACAGACTATGATAATCTTTATGTTCAAGATATTAATGGTGATTGGTTAAACTGGACTTATTCAGGAGATTATGTAAACGATATAGTTTTTTATGAAAAAGTTCGCAGAGAATTCACAGTTACTATTCCCGCAGGTTATACTGCAACCAGAGTTGTTGAAGAGAATCGTCGTTCTAATGTACATATTGATGTATTAAATCCTTATTTTACTATTAGTAGTGCTAAATAGGCTGATACAGATTATATTATGTATGTCGGTGACAATAGATATTATCTTCAATCTGTAAATTATACTCCAGGAACCTTTAATAAAACTATTAATAATATTGAGGCTTATGAAGGCGCTCCATTCCACGCAGATGGTGCGGGAATGAAAATTGATTTAAATAGTGGTCATATCGATGCTTATGATTTTAATTTAACTTCTAAGAATATTTTCTTGGATTCAGGCAATACTGCAGATCCATTTATGATAGTAAGAGATAATAAAGGTAAGGTTCTTATTTATATGGGAACAAACAATTATTTCTTAAAATCAAGTGATTTTAAAACTATGGATAAAACCTTAGATAAGCCCAATCTTGGTTCTGGCATGAAGCTTGATTTAGTAAATGGTGGTATTGAAGCCTATGGATTTAATTTACGAGCTGGACAAACTGATGGTAATGATCATGAAATTATTATTACAGACAAAGGTGATAATGAGGCTAGTCCATATTTTGCTGTAAATACCAGTGCCAATGGTGAAACAAAAACTTTGGTTATGGTTAGTAAGACTGCTCAATACTTTTAGTCAGCGAATTTTAGTATAGATAATAAAACTGGTATTGGATTAAGTTTAAGTCCTTTTAATAGTTATTTAAAAGCTTATGATGGTTTTAGTTTGTAGGCCTACGCGCCAGTAGATGAAGATTAGACGGTAGATAAAACAAAAGGAATATTTTTAGATAGCACTGCAACAATCTATCCGCTAATAGTTATAGGTACTGCAATAGAAAATGAAGGAACTGATAAGGAAGCTATTGTAGAACGTTACTTTAAAGTAAGTTGGAGTGGATAGATTGAAGCTTAGGGTGGTATTTTTAATAATATTAATGTTGAATCTGGTGTTCTTGGAGATTTAGATGTTACTGGCACTTTGGAGGGTGGCACCATTCTTGGTGCTAATATGTATGCCGCTACCTTATATGCTGGTGGCACCAATGCAGGTTCTTTAAATACGGGAAGTCAATTGCGAGCTACGTCATCCGGCGTTTACATTCAAGATGCAGTAATTTCTAATTGTTAGATTACAAATGGTGGGAATAGTGGTGGAGTTACTTATATTAATAATAGTTCTATGGGTAGTAAAAATGGCTCTTTTGATGATTTAAAAGTGTATAATACTCTTGTTGTCAATGCGGGCACTTTAGGTAGTATTACTGATCCAGGGGACCCAACTGGTGGCGATAATACTGAAACTGCTGCCATTTATAATGCTAGAGAAGTTGAAATTTAGCCTATATAGCCTTGGGATCCCAGCGATAATACTACTACTGCTACAAAAGGTGCTAGTGTAGTTATTGACGGTACTACTACAATTTCTGGCGCAACTACTATTGGTACTGGCGCAGAAACTGATATTTTAACAATTAATGGTACTACTACAATTACAGGTAAAACTACTATTGGCGCTGAAAATGAAAGTACAGAGTTATCTTTAGAAATTACTGGTACTACAAAAATGGGTGGTAATATTGGTATTAATACTGATCCTGGTGAAAATATTGGTTTAACCATTGATGGAACCACTTATTTAATGGGAAATATTGGTATTAATGTTGAGCCAGACGAGAATTGGGGATTAAAAATCTCAGGTAGTATGACTACAGATGCAGACGTCCATTATTTTGGTAATATTTATTGTCATGATACTGCAGAAGACGCCGGAGCTAGTGGTAAAGATGCCGTTTTACACTTAGATGATGCAACATGGTTTATTGGTAGTACTTATTTACAGTTCCATAAAGGAATTTTAGTTAGTACAGAAGCTCCAGAAGACACTTCTGATGATGTTGTTACAATTAAGTCTAGTTTACCAGCGATTGCAAAAGGAGATGTGGGTAAAGCTTTAACAGTTACCGCAGACAACCCAGCAGCTACTGGCTGGACAAAATTCTATGCTCCAACAACTACAGGCACTAACAATTAGCTATGGGCAACGGTTACAAGCGGGGAAACGACTGATGCAAATTGGGTATCTTTATCAACAATTATGGGAGCGGGCTCAGCTAATTAGGTATGGGCCGCAGATGCAACAGTTAATGGAACATCTCAAGGCAATTTTTACACCGCAGGATGGAAAACAATTTTTGCTCCAACAAGTAAAGGTGCAGCGAATGAAATCTGGACCAGTACTGGAACTGGAGATGCCAGTGCTCCTCAATGGAAAAGTTTGGCCGATATTATGGGTGCTGGTAGTGCCGGTTAGGTATGGGCTGCTGTTGCCTCTGGAGGAGTGGGAACTGCCCCTGCAGTTCCTGGATGGAAGACGATTGATGCAACTCTTGTAAATTTTACTGAAGACACTAGTGTGGAAGCTACAGATACTGCTGGTGTCTATAACGTATCTGTAGACTATTCGGGCAAAGTAACTGACACAGTTAGTGGTACTGCTACTGCCACAGGTTCAGCCACATATCCTGGATATTACTTAGGATGGGGAACTTATTATCCTGATGGCGGAGCTGGCGGTACACGTATTTATAGCACAGAAAAAAATAGCAATAGTTATAGTGAAAGTTGGATGTTGGACCATTATGAATTTGTTACTAAAGCATAGTCAAGAACTTATTCTCCGACTTGTACAGCAACATATGAAGAGAATGTGGAATTAGAATACGGTGGCACTACCACTGGCTCAGTATAGATTAAGGTTGGTCTTACATAAATAAAAATAAAAGGAGAAAAAGGATTATGAAAATGTTAAATAGTGAAATTTATACTTATGCAAGTGCGTTAGTTGAATCTTTTCAAGATTCAACTCAACGCTTACCAATTAAGGTAAATTTTTATCTTATGAAAAATAAAGAGACTTTATCTACTCTCGCAAGAGAAATTGAACAATCTCGTGCTGATATTATCAAAGCTCATGCGACTGTAGATAGTGAAGGTAATTATAATATTACTGATGAAAAAGAATTATCTATCGCTTAGAATGAGCTAAATGAACTTTTAGCTCTTGAGCAAGAAGTTCAAATTTATAAAGTAGATATTGATAACTTCTCAGATGATATTATTTTAACCACTGGTCAGATGGAAGCATTAATGTTTATGATTAATTAATTTATTTGGGGGATGAAATATTTTTCATCCCCTAATTTATATGAAGAGAGAAAGGAGTTTTATTATGTCATTGTATCCACCAATTATTGAATCAAAACTTCCAGCATTTGAACATAATAATGGGATCATTAAAATTATTGTACCTTATAAAATGAATCGAAGTGTTGGTAGAAATGATTTTACAAAATTTAATTTATTGGTAAAAACAGTTTCTTCAAGCACAGAAATTGCAAAAATAGAATATACTCTAGGTTCTGATGAAACCTTAAAAGATGTTGTGGAATTTACTTTTAATAATGCCGATAATATTTTCTTAGCTAATTAGTTTTATAAAGTTCAACTTGCTTATTAGACCAATAGTGAAATCGGTATTTACTCCACTATAGGCATTATTAAATGTACTAAAGCTGCTAATGCATCAATTGAGAATTTAAATAGTTCAGGTGAGAATAGTTATTTATCCACTTATGTAGGTAAATATATCAATGAAGATTCTACTGAAAAAGTTTATAATTATTATTTTAATATTCTTGATAATGACAATAATCTATATGAAACTAGCGGTTTATTATTACACAATTTCAGTAAAGACTCTAATCAAAATGTTTCCTATGATGAATGGAGTCCTACAAAGGGGCTAATTGCAGGAATCCAATATAAAGTTCAATATGGAGTTATAACTATTAATGGATTGGAAAAAGTAAGTCCTCAATATCAAATTTCCAGTAATTATTATATTGCTCCAAGTAATTTTTATAATACTGAATTAGAAGCTACTTTATACAAAGACGATGGATATATTGAATTAAAATTAGTTAGTGATACTAATTTAACAGGTAAGTATATTCTAAATCGTTCCTCTAATAAAGATAATTTTTAGACTTGGAATCCAATTACTACAATTACAGTATCTCAACATCCCAGTGGCCTGGTGGTTTGGAAAGATTTTACAATTGAACAAGGCGTTGAATATAAATATTCATTGCAATTAACTAATAGTCACAATGTTAAAAGTGTTCACATGGCAAACAAAGGATATTAGATTCAAGCTGACTTTGAAGATTTATTTTTATTTGATGGAACTCGTCAATTAAAAGTCCGTTTTAATCCAAAAGTTAGCTCACTCAAAACCACTGTCTTAGAAACGAAAACAGATACCATTGGTGGTAAATATCCTCGTTTTTTTAGAAATGGTAATGTGGCATATAAAGAAATTCCAATTTCTGGTTTAATTAGTATGTTAAGTGATGAAAATGAATACTTTATGAGCGGCTTGCGGCCCGTAGAACCCAATCGTCCGCATACTGAAAGTCCAAAGGTAGAATATGAGCCATTCCGCACTCAACTTACTGCTTAGAATTTTGTAGATGAAAGAAATTTTAAATTGGAAGTAGCCAAATGGCTTGGTAATGGAGAGCCTAAATTATTCCGTTCTTCTGGAGAAGGTAATTATATTGTAAGATTAATGAACGTTTCTTTAACCCCTAATGACACTCTTGGTAGAATGCTTCATACATTTAGTTGTACTGCATATGAAATTATGGATTGTAATTTTAATACCTTAAAAGAGTTGGGATATTTAAATGTCGCAGAAGAACAAAATTATCTTACTCGTCATGTTACCACTCGATTAAATCATTATGATGTTGTGCAAAACGGTGTTTTTTATAATCCAACTACTGGAAAAATAGAAACGCAAGATGGATAGATTATGAAAAATATTGTAATCACCAATGCAATTCCTCTTTCTACAGATTTCAAAGATGGCTCTAATAATGCTCCTCGAGCCGATATAAATGGAACTATTAAAATGAATGACAGTGCATATATAACTATTTCTAATCCTCTTTAGTTACAAATGTCTACTTTGGATTTTGATTATGACAATGTTTTACCTACCGCTGCGCAAGATGGGCAATGGTCAAATATTATTAAAGTTGAATCAAATGGTACTCAAACATTAAATGATATTTATAATACTAAATTATATAAGCCATCTGCGGGAATTGATGAATTAAAATATAATCAATATAATGTAGGATATTTACAGTGGGATCCAGATGACCAAAATCCTGATTATTCTATTGATTATTTAAAATATCTAAATGATAAATATGGTTTAGTGGGCGAAGTTAGTTATTTACGTATTTATCATCGTAAATATGATAATACTTTTAGTGATGAGGGTTTCGCTCAAATCGATCAATAGTTTGCTTTTACCGATGAAGAATTTGCTCATGTTGGTTTACAAATTTCAGTTAAAAGTTATACTAATGATACTCCATATGTTGTAATGAAAGATGGTAGTAGAATTTACCGTAATCTTGGCATATTATCAGAATTAAAATGTGGTAATAGTTATAGCATTGATATTGTATATAATAAAAAAACAGCTACAAGGGGGTAATATTTAATGGCATTAAATAATAGTTATACTGATTTTTTATTGAAATTAGATGCTGAAAAAGATAGAACTGTTTATGCTCGTATTACAGCATTAAATTTTCAAGAAATGCCATTAGAGTGTATTGAAGGTTTAATTACCCAAGGCTCTATTAATATTGATGGCACAAGTTCTGTTCGTCGAACTTGTTCTTTGACTATGGTAACAGATTCTTATAATTACAATGATTATACTTGGAGCTTAAATACTAAATTTAAACTTGAAGTGGGTGTCAAAAATAATATTGATATAAATTATCCAGATATTATTTGGTTCCCACAGGGTATTTATGTGTTGACTTCTTTAAATACTTCCAAGTCGACTAATAATTTTACTATTAGTTTATAGGGTAAAGATAAAATGTGTTTACTCAATGGTGATGTAGGGGGTTCATTGGAGTCCTCAGTTGATTTTGGTACTATTGAAGAAGAAAATCAAAAAGGTGAATGGGTAATTAGAAAATTATCCATTCCAGACATTATTAAAAATGCAGTACACACTTACGGAGGAGAGCCTTATCATAATATTATTATTAATGATTTAGTAGATTATGGTTTAGAACTACTAGAATATCGCTATGACGCACCTATGTATATGTATCGTAAGGGTGAAAATGGTAATGAATAGTATTCTAATATTCTCCTTGAAAGTGAATGTTTAATATTATATGATGAAAACAATCATGCTTTTACTTTAAAAACAATTCCTGAAGATTATTTTGATACTATGGTAGATGGTGTAATTACTGAAAAAGCTAAACCATTATATACTGAACAAAATAAACAAGGAACTGCTTGGTATTTTGTAAAAATTGAATATGGAGATACCGCAGGATATCGTAAAACAGAATTAACTTATGCGGGAGATCTTATTGCAAATATCGGAGAATCTATTACTTCTGTTTTAGACAAAATTAAAAATATGCTTACTGAATTTGAATATTTTTATAATTTAGAAGGATAGTTCATATTCCAAAAGAAGCAATCATTTACTTCTTCGATGTGGGGAACTTCTACTGAGTAGAATATCTTGTCTTAGTATAATTCTTTATCTAGTTCAACCGCTTATACTTTTACTAACCATAATTCAATTATTTCATTCAACAATAATCCTAATTTATTAAATATGCGCAATGATTATATTATATGGGGCGAGCGCACATCTACTAGCGGTGCAAAAATTCCTATTCATTATCGTTATGCTATTGATAATAAAGTAACTGAATATAAGCAAATTACCGTGTATCAATCAGATGTAGATCCATATAATGAACGATATGGTACTCTATTAAAACCATAGACCCAACCTTTAACTTATAGGGCAACCACTGGTGAATATCATATAGATATGGAATAGAGTATTGTATATTGTGATTGGCGAGAAATTTTATATCAAATGGCACAAGATTATTATAAATATAATTATTTAGATGATTTTGAATTGCGTATTGCCGCAGCCAATCCTGTTCTATATCCTACAGGGCAAACTAGATATGAACAATATTATACAGATATTTAGGGCTTCTGGAGATAGTTATTTTATCCTGATATTAATAATAAGATTAATGATTTAATAGATGAAGTATCAATTTTACAAAGTGCAGTCGATGCAGATGAATTATTATTGCATGGCACTTCTGATAGTTAGGGAATTAAATAGCATGGATTAATTTCTAAGGTAAGCGCATTAGGTAAGTTAATTAGCGATTATGATGCTGCCTCAGAGGCGAATAAAGCGGCTCAAATAAGTTTAATTAAAACCAGTTTGAAAAATCTTATAAGTGACTATCCAAATAGTGGTATTTCCATTACTGTTGCTCAAATTAATAATGCAGATTAGGATACTTTAATGAATACTGATAATGGCTTAGCTCGAACAATCGTTAGTAAAATTCAGACTTATTATAAAAGAATTGAATAGCTTTTGGCTGCTAATAAATTAGAGCTGAAAAATTTGACTGCTTAGTTGGAAAATATAAAGACCAATGCAGATAATTTTTATACAGAAGGAGACCGTATTCATTGGTGCAAAGATGTTTTTACAGCTCCAGACGCTTTAAACTTCTGGTTTGATTTCCTGGATTAGGATGGAATATTAAATCAATTTAATGTTAAAGTTGTTGGTTCTAGGGCAAAGGCTATTAATGATACGGCTGTAAAATCCATTTATCTTAGAAGGACTCCTCCCATAGTTTTTTAGGAAGCAAGTGAGCAAATTGAGAATGTTGGTACTTATAAAACTATTTAGGTTAATAATTTAGAGTCAATGTTTTCTATTAAAGCACAAGGAAAGAGCGCAAAAGAAAGATTGGATGAATTATTATATCAGCATAGTTATTGTATTGAAAGTGCTACTATTACGACTACTCCAATTTATTACTTACAACCAAATGTAAGAATTCATTTAACTGATGAGACTACTCATTTAAATGGAGATTACATTGTAAGTAAAATTACTTTGCCCCTAGCTTACAATGGTACGATGTCTTTAACTGCTACAAAAGCAGTTGAAAATCTTTTGTAATTAAAAAATATTTAAATAGGAAGGAGAGAATAAATTGGCTAATTATGTAAAGTTTATGCGAGGCACAATGGATGCCTATTTGCGTCTATTGGCAAGTGAAAACAAGCCAGACGATGATACCCTATATTTCATTTCTAATCCGTCCAATGATGATGTTATTTTATATTTGGGCAGTAAGATGATTGCTGGTACTGAGAATAATGGTACTGGTGCTAACAGTCCTTCTTTTAACATTGATGAATCTTTAAAAGATAAGCAACTTTTGATTTATGATATGGATCAAGAGGCTTGGGTTAATGGAGATTTAAGTAAATTATTAACGGACTTCATTGGAGCATCTTCAACAAGTGATGGTATCGCTGGTTTAGTCCCCGCCCCTAAGCAAGGTCAGACAGATTTATTCTTGCGTAGCGATGGCACTTGGGCAAAAGTATCCGCTGAAAGTACTGTAGTGGCAGATAATAATGTTGTTACTATTGAAAGTACTGATAAAGAAGCTGACCATTTGTCTTTAATTGAAAATTCTGTTAAAGATTTAGCTTTGGCTAAAGGTGATATCGCCATTATTCGAGTTTTAATTATTGATGATAAATGGGAATATACTTCTTATGTCTTTGATGGCGAACGTTGGGCCCCCATGGATGGCAATTATAATGCAGACAATGTTTATTTTGATGATAATTTAGTGGTCACTACTACCATTGGTACTATCACTGAATTAAAAAATGGCCAAGCTACATTAGAGGCAAAGGGTAAAAATATTAAGCAAGTTTTATCTGCTTTGCTCGCTCAAAGAAAAGTTCCAACTGCTTCTTCTCCATCTGCTAGTATTTCTCTAACTAATGCTGGCAGCTATGAAGCAGGAACTAAAATTATTCCCGCTTGGAAAACCACTTTCTCCGCAGGCTCTTATACTTATGGACCTGCAACTGGTGTTACTGATGCAGGTGGCTCTGTTACTTCCACTAAGGACACAACTGGTGTATCTGTTGCAGCTGGTAGCTTGAATAGTGCAACTGGTCAATTTGCAGAATATCAAGTTGCCGATGATGTTACTTATAAAGCCTTTTTGTCTTATGGATGGAATGCAGGTACCTCCACACCCGTTGATAATTTTGGTGATGACTATGCAAGTGTAAAAATTGAGGCAGCAGAGAATAAGAGTGCTTCTTCTTCAAATTCTATCACCAGTTATCGTGCTTGGTTTAAGGGTGGTTTAAATACTGGCTCTGAGGTTGCTTTAACTTCTGACATGATTAGAGGTTTGGGCGCAAGTTCTTCCGTAGCTAGTTCTGGAGACATTGAAATTCAAGCAGTTGATTTTGAAGGATGTAAGAGAATTGTAATTGCAATTCCTACTAGTACAAAAGCAGTTAAAAAAGTTTATTTAAAATCTGCTTCAAATGCTGATATTACCAGTGAATTTGTTAAACAATCTAGTACTTTAGATATTGAAGGTGCTGAAGGCTTTACCGCAAAACCATATGATGTTTGGGTATATGCTCCTGCAACTATTGATCCATCTGAAGTTTATACTATTACCATTGGATAAGAGAGGGGAGAAGGTTAAATGGCAGTAATTAAAACTAACGGCGGTTATAATGCATTACCTATCTCTTATAAAAGAGGTAATCCAATTCCACTGGATAAGAGTTCAGTATGGTATGATTATGACCTAATGGTTGCATATGCGCAAAGCGATGCAACTGCATATGTAGGACAAATTTTAAGTTTGGTTAATGCTGATGACGCCTCTGCCGTTGCTTATATTATTTTAAATGAAGCTGGCGACTTAGAGGCTCTTGGTGCAGCAGCCATAACAAACGATATTGAGAATATTCAATTAGAATTAATCAATATTGGAGAAGATATTGAATCTATTTTAACACAGATTGGAGCCCCTGCAAATGCAGAGACTGGTGAGTCTGCTTCTGGCCTGTATGCAGAAATTGATTCTAAAGTCGCAAGTGCAGTAGCTAATGCGGCACATTTAAGTCGTAAAGTTGTTGAAAACTATGAGGCTATTGAAGCTTATATGGCTGAGCATGATGATGCTGAGCAATATATCTTTATGGTGCCTCTTGGTGTTAGCGACTATGACAATAAGTATGAAGAATATGTTGTTATTAATGGTGTAATTGAGCCAGTAGGCAGTTGGTCTGTTGACTTGGATGATTATGTTAAAGAAGAAGATTTATTGTTTACTGCAGTAGACAGTAATGCTTTTACTATTAGCGATGGCATTCTTGGTTTAAAACCAATTGCAATGGAGTCTGTTTCTGGCCTAACTGAGTTAAACACTTCCGTAGGAAACTTATCTACAGAGGTAGGAAATTTATCTAATGATCTTTCAGGTTTGAGTACAACAGTACAAAATTTAGGCACAGAAATTCAAACTTTAAAAGAGCAAACACTTCCAACTTTATCAACAAAAGTCGGTAATCTTGAAACTGCAATTAATACTGGCTTAGAAGAAGTTAATGGTAAAATTACTGAGTTAGATGAAGCATTAAAAGCTCTTGATGATAAATTTGTTTCTATTGAAGACTTTGAAAAGATTGTTGGCAATATTGATGATCTATTATTGCAGAATGAAACAATTAGTGCTCAAATCAATGAAATTAAGACTCAATTGACTTGGCAAACACTTCAATAATATTTTAAGGAGGAAATAAAATAATGGCTGATTTAATGTTTAAGCGTGGTTTGCAATCTGCTTTGCCTGCTAAGGGTCAAGACGGTTGCTTTTATTTAACTACCGATACCAACCGTTTATACGTTGGTCAAGGTAATAACAATGCTCCTGTGCTGTTAAACCAGACAGTTCAGGTTGTTAATTCTCTTTCTGATCTTCCCGCTTCTCCACCTGCTGCTGATAATGATTTTTACTATGTAAAAGATAAAAATATTTTAGCAGTTTATGATAGTAGCTCTGGTAACGCTAGTAAGTGGGTACAGATTAACCCCAATACTAATGACACTATTAAAGTTACTGGTGCATCTTTTGATGCAGGTTTGAAGGGCGCAGATAATACTGTTACTTATAAGTTAACTTTACAGCAAGCTAAGACCGATATTGGTGGTACTGAAACTGCTTTGGGCGATATTAGTGCTGACTTGGTTTTAACCAGTGAGTTAATTTCTGGTATTGTTCCTGAAGCTGCTGAGGTTGGTTTAGGAGCAGCTGCATCTGGTGACGGCGTAAAAGTAGCAACTGAGGGCGATGGCTCTGATAGCACTAAGTTCATTACATTAATGCCTGGTGACAATATGTCTATCAGCGTTAAGAATGGTGTTATTACCTTTGCCGCAGAGGACACTACTTATACCCATGAAGTTGTCCTGGGAGAGGGCAACGCAGTAACCACTGTTTTGGCAGGTAGTGATTCTTCAAAGAATGCTATTGCTTATAAAGCTGGTTTGGATTTAGAAGTTACTGGCGACGCAAGTGCAGACAGCATTACTTTTAAGCATAAAACATATAATTTTAATGGTAAAACTATTGCTAATGACAGTGATTTAACTCATGGAGGTAAGTTCAATGTCGTTTCTGAAATTAAGGCTTCCAATGGCCATGTAACTGAGGTTGTTACTAAGGAATTGTCTTTACCTGCTGATACTTCCATTGCGAAGATTGAATCTGCTGCAACATCTCAGGCATCTAGACCTGATGCAGGCAAGGAACTATTCCCCAATGGATGGTGCCGTAAGATTACAGAAACTGACGGTAGCACTCATGATGTTGATTTTACTGCTGAAGCTGATCAGTTGGTTGATCATTTTAATGAGGAAATTGTTAATAAGATTGCTGCTGCTAATAGCGCAATGACCTATAAGGGTACTGTTGCTACTGTAGCTGCTTTAAATGCAAAGACTAAAGTAGAAGTCGGTGACGTATGGCTATTCAATGACAATGACGGCGATTATAAAGCTGGCGATATGGCTATCGCTATCGACAAGACTGGCGCAGTTACCGCTGGTGAGATTGCTTCTGGTAATGTTCAGTGGGAAAGAATTCCATCTGGCGATGAGTTAAATACTGACACTCTATTTAAGGGTGTTGTTACTGCTGGTACTAATCAGGTAACTTATGGTATTGCTCCTGTTTCTGAGTCTGGTGTTACCTCTGTTACTGGTAATAAGGATTTAACATTAGCTGTTGAGCAGGATTTAACTTTAACTACTGCAAATAATGTTTCTACTATTAAGCATGCTACTATTACTACTGAAGCTCCTGCTGCTAGTGAAGCTGATAGTAGAGATGCTTTCACTGCAATTACTGGAATCACTGTAAGTAATGGTCACATTACTAAGATTGAAAAGAAAACTTTCACTCCTGATGATTACTCTATCTCTGCTAGTGGAAACAAGATTGTTCTTGCTAATACCAATGGTATTAACGATGAAATTGCTGTTAGTGGCGATAAGTGGATTGGCTTAACTGCCGCAGCCGATCAGATAACTGCTGCTCACAATGATGCTCAGGAAGCTGTTGTTACTGCTGACCAGGCAAGTAATACTGAGTTGACTCATGGTGGTTCTTTCAAGACTATTTCTGGCGTTTACTATGATGCTAAAGGTCATATCACTAAGATTGCTACTCAGAATTTAACTCTTCCAACTGACAATAATACCACTTATGATTTAGCTGTTGTTGCAGCTGATGGTGGTGCTAATGCTGCTGCCGCACATAATACAGCTAATCCTTACTTACGTTTGAAGGGTAGCGACGGCTCCGCTTATGCTGCTCAGTTGGTAGGTTCAGGCAGCTTGTCTGTTGTTGGTAGCGCTAATAAAGTCTCTATTAATATGGTATGGGGTGAATTTTAATTTTTGGTCATAAGACGAAAATTAAATTAATATAACTTTGATATCTTTATAGAGAATAAAGATTTCTTAGGGAGAGAAGTGTTTATTCACTTCTCTCCCTTATTTTTTTTGAGAAAGGAGAATATAAAAATGGCTAATACTAATCTTTTTAATCCGATTGTCGGTTCTGAAGAAAGAGTATTAAATTACCCAGTATCCCCTGGAGCGGTATACTTTACTACCGATACTCGTAAAATATATCTTGATTATGACCAAGAGCGTGTAAAAATGCCAATGGGTGGTAATATTGGTTTATTTTATGGTAATATGAAATTAACCTCTCCTGTTCCAGCGGAGCAGAAAGAGTTTGATTTTAGCATTGATGACATAGTTAGCAATGCTTTTGGCCAAACTTTAAAACCAAATGTAGATGATTTAATTTTAAATCAAGACGGCTGTTTTTATAAAGTTTTATCTTTTTCTGGCACAGGCGATGATCTTGTGCTGCAAACTGAAAAACTAACTATCGCTGGCACTGGCGGCGGTGGTGGAGGCGGCGGCGGTAATGGAGATCCTGATTCTCTTGCCGGTTTCAAAATGAGCCGACTAAGCTTAGAATCTGCCGCAATTATTTATGGACGTTCTTGTCCTGTATCGTTTGCTGCACAATTAACTGATGACTTAGGTGATCCAACCAGAGGTTATGTAGGTACATATACATTGTATATTAATGGTGCTGAAAAAGAAAGCGGAAAAGTAATTGGCGTTACCTCAGGCGATGTAATGGATTTAAAGACTGTCTCTTCTGAGGAGAAGATGGTTATCGATGTTGGTTCTTACTTGCCTCTTGGTGAAAATATTGAAGTTAAAGTTTCTGTTAAGAGCAATTCTGGCGTTACTATTACAAGAGCAACGCAGGTTTCTACTACAAATATGACTTTAACTTGGAAATATGATGAAAATCATTATGAAACCTGGGAGTCTGCTGATTCAGGTGTTAAATTAGAATGGGAAATTAGTGGTACTGGTTTTAGTAAAACTACTTATATTGTAATTGATGGAGACACTTCAAGAACAATTAGAATTAATAGTACTTCTACTAATCAAACAAAATTTGATTATTTCTTAAATTTCAGTGCTCATGGTTTATACCATGGTGCGCACTCTATTAAAATGTGGGCAGAGGCATCCATCGGAAATGCTACTACAGATCCTATCTATAAAAATATGATGCTAGTACGTGGTAGTACTGCCACTATTATTAGTGCAGGTTTATTCACTAAAGATTTAAGACAATATGATACAATTAAAATTCCTATTAAAATTTATAGTCCTTTAAATACTGGTGCGAATGCAACTATTAAAATGTATGCTAATGGTGGTTTTGTTGGTGAATTTAATAATGTTGCAAATTTTGAAGATAAAATGTGGACTTATACCCCTACTATTTATGGCAACGATATTTCTTTGGAAATCATATGCAATGATGGAAGATGGGTGCAAAAAGTTAATATTGAAAAAATTGATATTGATATTTCAGAAGTTCCTGGATATGCTTTAAAGTTTAAAGCAAATGAATTTGCAAATAACTAGGGTGTACAAAATTGGACTGTTAATAATTAGCACATAACATTCTCAGAAAAGTTTGACTGGATTAATGGAGGTCTACAATCTGAAGTTGATGAAAATGGCGGTGCGCGTCAATATTTTATGGTTAAAGCTGGTTCATCTATGACCATTCCATATAATATATGGGCGAGAAATGCTGCAACTGGTAAGCATTTAAAAGTTATTTTTAAAGCAACAAATTGTAGAGATTATGATGCACAAGTTTTATCTTGTAAAACAGATAAACAAATTGTTTCTGTTGATAAAGCTGTTGAATATTTATTCTTAACTGAAAATGTAACTACTTTAACATATTCTGATTCTTATCAACGTAATGGCTATTCTTTAACTTTGGCTAATCCGCAGACAGGCTCTTTGGATTTAACAAATGCTGAAAGTAGAAAGTTATTCCAAGATAAGTATGTAATATTTGATAATGAAATGTATCAGTGTAATTTAGTTGCAATTCCAGGAGAAGAAGGTGAGGAACCTACATACTACGCTGCTTGGCACAAGACTTTTGTTGAAGATAGTTTTAATGGTTTGCTAATGCGAGCTCAAAATGCTACATTTAAGACTGAGGGTAGAACTTTAGATACTCAATACTATGAAGATAGTTATATTGAATTTGAAATGGAAGTTACTGCAAATCCTCGCTATATGAAACTATGGATCGATGGAATACCTTGTGCTTATACAAAATATTCTAATAATGAAATTTTCTCAGGTGCAAATGCAATTACCATAGGCTCTAATGAATGTGATGTTTGTATTTATCTAATCAAAATTTATGAAAAAGAATTGAGCTTAGATGATCATATGTCAAACTTCTATATTGATGCTTCCAATGCAAGCGAAATGGTTAGCCGCTTTAAGAGAAACGATATTTTGTATTTAACTAACAGTAATACTAATATGAATGATATTGATCCTGCGCGATTAGCAAAAGCTAATCCAGATTGCTTGGTTCATGTCTATGAAATTCCTCGTATGACAAAGACTAAAAGGGATGAAGTTTATCCTTGTCAATATCAGCAATTAAAGGGTTCTGGTGTAGCTCAATATAGTGCAAATAACGTTATGATTAAAGTCCAAGGTACATCTTCTGAGAAATATGTAGTTTCTGCTGCAAACATTGATACAGATTTTGTTTATACTAAAAATAATAATGTACCAAGCGGATGGAAAGATTCAGAGGGTAATGTTTTACCTAATGGTTGGTCTATGGATGGACAGGCAATTCCAATTAATTATGCTTGTACAAAGGTTAATGTTGCATCTTGTGAAAATGCTAATAATGCATTAAATTAGGAATGGTATAATATTTTTTAGCCTTATCAATCTGTATTGAGATGTAAAAAATCTAACGCAAGAGATACAATGCAATTCACTAATGGTGTTATGTTTATGATTGATAGAAATGAAAAATTTGATGTCAAAGCAGTTGATCCAAAAGATAATAACTTATTTGGTGAGGTTATTGGATACACATCTTCTCCTTATGCTAAATTCTACTCTTTAGCACAAATGGGCAATTCCAAAGACAATGTTCATGTTTGTCATGATATTGATAATCCTTTAGAGTGCTGTATTGAAGTTGCTGATAACCAGACTCCACAACAATGGATGGTTAGCGATGACTATAAATTAGAGGATATTGGTGAAAGCGAAAATTATTTTGGATTCCGTTATCCAGATGGCATTGATGAGGTAAGAGCAAGAGGCGCAGATGGTTAGAAGATGATTAAAGGTTGGAATGATTTTGTGTATTGGATGGCCCATAGTAATCCATCTGCAAAATATAATAAATTTACAGATATTACTACTGAAGCACAATACAAAGATTTTTCTATTAATAAGCGTACTCGTACTCCCATTGACGTTTATATTATGAATGCAGATGAAACAGACTATATTAAAGTTGATGGATTATAGTCAGGAGTTACTACTTATTATACTGAAACCGAGCATGTTCATGGTCATACCAATTTAAAATTGCAAACTCCTGAAACTTATGCCCCTTATAAATTTAGAGGTTTTAGAGCTGAAAATCAAAAACGTGAAGATGGAACCTTGTGGCAGAAAGATTATACTCCTGTTGTTTCAACCTTTACCGAAATTAGCGAATATGCTGGTACCTATGAATATGATACTTATGAGCGCCGTATGGCAAAAATGCTTCAAGAGTGTGAAGACCATTTGATTATGGATTCTGTATTATTCCATTATTTATTTATTGAACGTCATTGCATGATTGATAATGTAGCTAAAAATACATTCTGGAGTACAGAAGATTGCCAGCATTGGAGTTTAATTAAAGACTACGATAATGATACTGCAGATGGTACTGATAATAACGGTAAATTTACTCGTAATTATGCCATGGAAGTGATGGATAGACTAAATGCTAATAAGATGGTATTTAATGCTCATCAGTCTGTATGGCTAAACTTTGTTCATGGATTACATGAAGCACGTCAACAAATGTATAAGGCTTTAGAGACCAAAAAAGTTGATTATAAGGGTAGAACAATTACCGTATGGAGCGCACAAGATTATTTGAGAGTATTTAATGAGTGGCAAAAGATGATTCCAGAAAGATGCTGGATTGAAGATTACCGCCGTAAATATTTCCGACCTTCTGAATTATATAATGTTGATATGTTTAATGAAATGATGGAAGGCGGACAGAAGAAACATCAAAGAGCTCAATATGAAAATTACCAAGAAATTTATATGTCTTCAGAATATGATGGTAATACAACTTCAAGTTCTTATTTATGGTTCCGACCAACTGGTTCAGGCTTAGCTAGAGTAAGAATTCCTGTGCAAGTTTATAGCGATTGTTATGTGCGCATGGAAATGGGTGGCCAGTTATCTAACGAGAGAGTAAAGCGTAATACTGTGGTGTATATGGATACTCCTATTGATGAATTAAATGAAGCAACTATGAGTATTACTCCAGCCCAAGTTGTTACTAAAATTGGTAGTGTTGATAATCCAGCTATGCAAATTGGTACTTACGCTCCTGATATGGCCAGCTTTAGCAATGCTCCAAAATTGAGAGAGCTAGTATTAGCAACTTCTGATAATACCGTTGTAAATCAGGGCCTAAAGACTGGTATGTCATTTACAGGTAATACCCTATTAGAAAAATTATATGTTGCTAACTTATCTGTTTATTCTGAAGGTTTAGACTTGAGTACTTGTTCTAGCTTAGTTGAGGTAGATGCAACTGGATCAACCTTTACAGAAGTTGCTATTGCAGATGGCGCGCCAGTGGAAAAAATTGTATTGCAGGCGCCAACTTCTCTTACTCTTTCTAACTTATCTGAGTTACAAGAGTTGACAATTAAGGATAAGTCTAAATTAACTACTTTATTATTAAATAACATTGATAATAGTTCAATTAATAGTCGTACAATTGTTAATGATGTATTGACTGCATTAAAGAATGTTGGTAGCACACAACCTTTGCAGTATAAATTAACCAATGTAAAATGGAGATTAAATTCTAGTGATGATATCGCTTCTGAAAAAATTAAAATTTTAGATACATTGTTAAATACTACAAGAGCAATTCCAATTTATGCTGATAATAAAGTTGATAGAATTCCTTACTCTGGAGCTTTAACAGGTGCATTAAATGTTTCTGCCAATGCTTATAATGGTACCAATGCACTTGGTATTTATGATACTTATATTACTAGTAGCAAATTCGGTAATTTAGAGTTGGATTTTGAAACTAGCAACAGCACGTTGTATACTATTTATATTTATGACGGAAATGGAAATGTTTTCTGGCGAAGAAAAGTAAATCCAGGAACTAGAATTACTGAAATGTTACTTGGTGCAGGTCCCAACGGAGCCTTTGATGTTAATACTATCTATAAGACTTCTACCGATCAATATGAATATACTTTCTTAAACTCTTGGAGAATTAAAGACGATAGAGATGAAAATATTGGTACTATTAATACAGCTCTACCTATTGGTATTGATGTCAATCAAAATATTCATCTATATCCTGATTTCAGAGAGTCTATTCGCTCTTATGATATTATTATTAAATCTAAGCATCCTACTTCTGGATAGGTTACTACTTGGCGAGAGGGCACATATATTTATGGCACTCCATTAAATCAAGTCATCCCTCTGGATAAAGTTCCTTACTTTGATAGCGATGGATTAAATTTAACTAAATATGCAGCTTATGATTGTAAAGGTTATAGCTTATCCGAAGACAGTAGCATCTTAGTATCAGAAGCCTATGTAGTTAAGAATAATGAAACTTTGTGGGCTGTAATGGAACTTGAAAATGATATTAGAACAATTGTTCATCCAGAATGGTTTAGTGGCGCTATTGAAGAGTATAGTAAAGAAGATGGCTATGATTTTGGTAAAAAATCAGGTATTGTTCTTCGACCAAAAACTGTAAATGGTAAACAATTCCAGTTCCCCGATAAGGTTGTTATTCCAAGTACTTTTGTAATTAATGGATCTGAAAAACCAGTTATCGGAATTGAAGGTTTTGGTGGTACCGCAAGTGCACCAACTGCACAGGATAAAGTAAAATATGTCTTCGTGGAGAAAGATAAACCCAATACTTTATATTGGATCAAAGAACGAGCTTTTGGTTATATGCCAAATCTAAAATATTTTGACTTTGATAATTGTCAAGCAAGATATATTGATAAAGAAGCTTTTAGATCTGATATGAATTTAACTAATACTACTTTCAGCAATTCTTTGTGGAAAGTTGGTATTGACGCATTTAACGGAGCAATTAAATCTAATGGACCAACAAATATTATTATTCCTAGCTCTGTGATTAGTGTTAATGAGAGAGGATTTGCTCATTTGAATATTGGAGCAGGTTCTACCCTAACAATTGGTTTTAGTGAAACTAATCTTAGCCAATTAGATTTAGGATCTACTCATAAACAAGCATTCCGTATGAATAATAATAATAAATATGCTGCAGTAATTTTCTATAGTGCTTCTCTTGATAACAATAGTAATGATATTGTTCACGCATCTGATTGGTTCAAAGAATGTTTCCCCGATGGCACTGATTTAAGCGGTGGCGCATTAACTATTTATTAATAGGAGGTATCTGTAATGCAAAAAGTATTACATTATTTATATCTTGGTGAAAATGGTACTATTTTATCTCCTGTAAAATTAGAAGGTATTTACAGCGTACAGAAATATCGATTGACTGCTGCTGATAACCATATGCTTACCAAAGATGGAAAATAGTTCTGTAAATCTATTTTAATTCCAGCAAGCGAAGTTAATGCTTGGTATGAAGTAGATGACAGTGTGGCCAAGATAGATTAAAAATATAATTGTTTTTTTTAAAATTGGTTAGAGGGGTAAAATTACCCCTCTAACCTAAAATTAAGTTTTATAGAAAGGATGGACTAAAATATGATTGTACCTGTACATTCTGACAAATATCCAGCTTTATTTGCTGCTGCTAATAATATTTTACGTTTAAGTGGCACTGCAAATGAAATTGATAATCTACATGATTATTATGCCCACATGAAGCAATTCTATGGATTGGGTCGTGAAGGTTATCGTTTTGTTATGATGCCTCTTGTCGACGCTGGTGAAGCACCTTTTATCGTTGATTTAAATAAGAGAGCAATCATTGTTCCTGAAGCTTTGTCTAAAATTGGCGCAGTTCAGTCTGACCAGATGGCAGAATTAATTGTTTTTGAAGTCGATAGATTCTTTGACTATATGGATTTGGCAAACACCAATATCTATGTACAATGGCAATTGCCTGATGAAGAAAAGACCACAGGCGCAACTCAAATTACCATGATTGACCTGGAGGGCGGAAAAGAAAATGGTAAATTGCGTTTTGCATGGCCTTTGCACTCTTCTATTACCGCTCACGCAGGCGTTGTGAAGTTTTCTGTACGATTTTTCTTACTAAATGGTCAGGGAGAATTAGTATACTCTTTGAATACTGTTGATGCTAATTTGGTTGTTAAGGGCGCCTTAGATCCTAAAATTGCCCCTGACTCTGTTGAATCAGTAGGTTCTTTATTTGATGCCGCAATTATCGATAGTCAGTACAGCAGTAGTGGTGTGACTCCTCCTATTGCTCCTGTCTTTGGTGCTCCTGGTTTAGAGATGGACATTGAAAATGAAGCCGATTTTGTGCGTTTCTTAACTGATGCAAATGGTAAAGAGGCTAAGAGAACCAAAGTTGCTAAGCTTGGCAATGACAATGAGTTGAAACTGCGCGTTCAAGCAGTCGCTCCTGATAGTGGCACAATTCAGTATAGTTGGATGTATAAGCCTGATACAGAAGATGCAACTTGGAGAGCTGTTGATGCTACCCTAGGAACTGTTTCTACTGTAGTTGAAGAAGCAGTGCTTCCCACTGATGCTAACAAGAATAAATATTTAAGCACTAGCGAAAAATATTATACCGATGCTGCAGGCAGTGCTCTATATGAAGGAACTACTGTTCCTAATTCTGGAAAACTGTATGAAAAGTTCTCTCAGTTATATATTAAGGGAACTGCAGGAAAAACTGTTACTGGTTGGTATGCTGTTGACGCCGTCAACGTCTTTAACCCTGGACAGGAAGATAAAGAAGTTAAATCTCCAATTAATCGTAGTGCATTATGTTATTTGCCTGGTCCTCAGAAAATTACTTTCAAGACTCCCGAGTTTACTTTAAGTAAAGATGCTGCAAACAAGAAAGTTGTAACTCCTATGATTGAGCAGGATATCAATGAACCCACTATGACCTATACTTGGTATCGTAGTGAGAAGAGCAGTGCTGATGCATTAAAGTTTGCTTCTGGATCTGTTCATGATGTTACTGCGAATGGTTTCACTCCTGGCTGGTATGCTGTAAAAGCTACTGCTGCATTGAACCTTGCTACTAGAAATGAAGAATCTACTACTGCTCAAAAAGTTTGTGCAGCTCCTGCTATTAATGCAGTTAATCCTAAGGATGGCAAGGTTGCATTCCCAGTTACAGCTGGATAGATCGCAGAATTAACTGCTGTTCCAGATATTACTAGACCAGCTTCTTTAACTGCTAATGCCGATCGTACTTTATATGCAGACTTGACTTATACTTGGTATTATAGAACTTCTAATAGTACTAGATGGTATAAAGTTGAGGATTATCAGATTAGTGAGACAGACACCTCTAAGATTGTTGCTAAAATTGTTAGTGATAATACTAAATCTGTCTTACATGCTCGTAATATTGATGATGGTAATCCATATCATTATTACTGTGAAGTTACTAATACTTTAAATGGAGAATCTGTAACTGTTGCTCAAGATAAGGATAATGCTTTCTTAGTATTCTAATCGGATATTAAAGAAAGGAGGAATCTTAAATGTCTGTTGAAAATGCTTTAACATTGTCAGCTACTCCTGAAAAATCAGCCGAAGACTTATATTAGATTCAAAAGCAAGCTGCTCCAAGAATCATATATCTACCATATGCTAGACCTGATCGTATTTTTAATATTGACTTAAACACTAGAACTATTAGTGCACCACAATTATTAAGCGTAACTCGTGATGAACGTTCTAATGTAGTATATTTTAGAACTGATAGATATTTTGATTATATGGATTTAACAGAGACGGTTTGCCTTGTACAATATATTGTTGCTGGTGAACGAGAAAAAGTTCCTTATACCTATATCGTTCCATTTTTTGATATTACTAGTGAACCTGGTAAAATTATTTTCCCTTGGGTTGTTGGCGGTCCTGCAACCTCGAAGGATGGAAAAATTCAATACGCTGTACGCTTTTTTAAAGTGAGTGATATTGAAGGGGAACAACCTAAATTAGTATATAATTTAAACACTATTCCTGTCACTAGTAAAATAAGCCGCGCAATAGAGGCAGATAATGATGTTATGAAAGTAGCTTACGAAGAGCCTATTAGTAGTAAATATGATAATTTGATTTATTAGTTAAGTAATCAAAAAACTCAATGGACAGTTTTGTCTGATGATGAAGCTGATGATGAAGAATAAAAATTTATGCCCAGAAGACATATGTCTTCTGGGCATTTTTTTATTTTCATTTAAAAATACCTAAATACATATTTTTTAGGTCTTTTTACAGTCTCAACAGAGTCCAGTCTCATTCCGCATTTGGACAACTTTCATTAATTTTCCCATCCTAATTTTTACATATCTATGAGGGGATGGATAAGAAAATTTTTTGTATGGAAGGAGACCTTACATATGTATTCCAACTATAATTATTATCCACAGCAAACTCAATAGCAAGTCAGACCAGTTATGACTCAATTACCCTATCAAACCTATATGTAGCCTGGCCAGTTACCTATGAGTTTAAAAGGTAGATTAGTTTCATCACTGGAGGAAGCTCGTGCATCTTCCATTGACTTTGATGGTTCTGTATTCTACTTCCCCGATTTAGCAAACAAACGAATCTATACAAAACAAATAAATATTGATGGCACTGCATCACTGTATGTGTATGAATTAAGGGAAATGCCCGTTTAGAAAGAAGATAGCAGCTTTGTTCCATCAGTTGAGAAATTTGTTACTAGGGAAGAGTTTGAGCGGGTCCTGGCGCAATTATTGCCCCAGAAGCCAACCGAGCCGGCCGTATCCGCACCAGCTAAAGAAAAAGTAGAATTATTATCATTCTAAGGAGGTATGAATGATGTATCCAGTAGACCCAAAAATGTTAATCCAAATGATTAGACAAGGT
>JAEIGA010002871.1_pt1 | contig 27187 bp, 13 predicted proteins | sample 9270691 | NCBI WGS metagenome assembly JAEIGA01 (sample SAMN17057246, study PRJNA624740) | gut metagenome | biome: biome; isolation source: fecal sample | host: Bos grunniens | place: China: Xizang | collected 2019 | reverse complement strand
GATATCCATGTCCATGTTCCTGAGGGAGCGGTGCCTAAGGACGGTCCTTCTGCAGGTATTACCATGGTAAGCTCTATGGTATCGGCTTATCGCGGACAGAAGGTAAAGAGCGGTATCGCGATGACCGGCGAGATGACTCTCCGCGGTCGTGTGCTTCCTGTGGGAGGTATCAAGGAGAAGATCCTTGCTGCCAAGAGGTCTGGTATCAATACAATCGTAATTTCCGAGGAGAATAGAAAAGATGTGGAGGATATAAAGGAAATTTACATAAAAGGTCTTACCTTTGTCTATGTCAACAATATAGACGAAGTCATAAATTATATATTTTAGGTGTGGAAGTACGCATAGAAGAGAGCTGGAAGAACGCATTGGCGGGCGAATTCGGGAAACCGTATTTCGAGTCGCTGGTGCGTTTCCTGCATTCTGAGAAGGCTGCAGGACAGACAATCTATCCTCCCGGAAGCCAGATATTCAGGGCTTTCGACCTTACACCGCTTGATAATCTCAAGGTAGTGATCCTTGGCCAGGATCCTTATCATGGTCCGGGCCAGGCTCATGGACTTTCTTTTTCTGTTTCTGCAGGAGTTCCTGCTCCTCCTTCCCTGAAGAATATCTTCAAGGAGATTGAGTCTGACCTGGGAGTGAAGATGAGCGGGTATCCTGATCTTGAGAAATGGGCCCGTCAGGGAGTCCTCCTTCTCAATGCTGTGCTTACTGTCCGTGCCGGTCAGCCGACATCCCACAGCAAGATCGGGTGGCAGGAGTTTACGGATGCTGTAATACGTTACATATCAGATAACTGCGAGGGTGTAGTCTTCTTGCTTTGGGGTAATTTTGCAAGGACAAAATCCGCCCTTATAGACCAATCGAAGCACTATGTTCTGGAGGCTGCACATCCGTCGCCTCTTGCACGCGGTGCCTTCTTCGGTTGCCGTCATTTCTCGCAGACAAACGCTCTGCTTGCGTCGAGAGGCCTCCGGCCTATCGACTGGCAGCTTTAAAAGCACAAAACACCCCTGTTTTTGTGCTTTTGAACGATAATTTACAGGGTAAAAGAACAAAAAGCCAGTTTTTGTGCTTTTGAATTAACGGAATATGAAGAGAATAGCAATGTTTCCCGGGTCATTTGACCCTTTCACCGCGGGTCATCTCAATATCCTGAAGAGGGCCTTGACGATGTTTGATGAGGTTGTTGTGGCGGTAGGTGTGAACATAGACAAGAGAGGTTTCTTCCCGAATGAGAAGAGGATAGATATAATCAGGCAGGCGACTGCCGGACTGGAGGGAGTGAGTGTCATCCAGTATGATAATCTTACCATTGACAAGTGCCGTGAGCTTGGAATCAGGCATATTGTGCGTGGGGTGAGGAATATGATTGATTTTGAGACAGAGAGGTCGATTGCGGATGCTAACAGAAAGCTGGCTCCGGATATCGAGACCATCATCATCCCTACGGCCCAGGAGTATGCTCATATTTCTTCTACTGCAGTACGCGACTTGTTGAAACACGGCGGTGATACCTCGCTTTTTGTCCCGGAAGGAGTAGAACTGTAATGGCTAAAAAAATCAAAGTTTTTGTCTTTTCATTGCTGCTGGTTCTGGCGGTAGGGGAGGCCCGTGCCCGGGAGCTGGATTCGACGGTAAGGGTGGCGCTGGATAAGAAACTGGCAGAGTACTTTGCAGCGATTGAACGTGAAGGGGTCGAGGTGCAGAAAGGGGAGTGCGACTTCCTGATAGAGACATGTACAGACTCGCTCATGCGGCAGCATGTTGCCCTTACGGTTTATGACCATTACCGTGACTCCAAGGTCATGGGCTCGGAAGCCGTTGCGATCCATGTCTTCGACAGATGGATCGCACCCGGAAAGGTCCGCATGCGCAGCGATGCGGAGATGATGGCGGCAAGGATATTCGCTGAATTCAACCGCCAGTCACAGATCGGAAACAAGGCTCCCGAGCTGACTCTTTATAATCTTGATGATGAACCTGTTACGATTTATGGGGATGATGCTCCCGGAAGGTTCAGCGTGCTGTATTTCTATGACAGTTCGTGCGCCACTTGCAAGGTTCAGTCGATACTTCTCAGACACCTTTTTCAGGACGAGGACTTCCCTGTAGATTTCTATGCGGTCTATGCCGCAGGCGATAAGGAAAGCTGGAAGAAATATATTGAAGAACAGCTTGTTTTCGAGGCTCCTTCGATGCGGATATTCCATCTTTGGGACCCTGAGATTACTTCAGATTTCCAGAGAAAGTATGGGGTCATCCAGACGCCTCGGATGTTACTGATTTCTCCGGATGGAACCATACTTGGCCGGGGTCTTGATGCCCAGGCTCTTTCCATGATGCTGCACTCGATTTTTGACGAAGTCGAACTGGAGTACGGAAGTGATGAATCTGTCGCTTTGTACGACGGCCTTTTCGGTGATGCCGTGCCTTCTGCGGATGAGGTTGAGGCGATTGTCGGCTATGTGGCATCGAGCACATTGGAGAAAGGTGATACATTGATGTTCAAGCAGATGACAGGCGATCTGCTGTACTATCTGACTCTGCAGCGCGGAGAAGGTTTCAAGGAAGGATTGGCCTCACTGATCGATGATCAGATACTGTCGAGATCTGATATCTGGAAGACTTCCGATGACTCCCTGAAGGTGGTCGGAATGGCTCAGATGTACGATGACCTTCTATCGAGATCCACCCCGGGCAAACCAGTTCCTGATATGAAGCTCCCCGGAATCCTGCTCTCGAAGGGAAAGGAAAAGGATGGAGCTTTCCGTCTCAGAAAACTCAAGGGAAAGGAAAACTACATAATGTTCGTTACAGAGGGCTGCAGCGTATGCGCAGCCGAAAAGGCGGCTGTCCGTGAATTGGTCAAGGCAAATCCCAAAGTAAAGGCTCTTCTGGTAAATGTGGACGAGGTTCTTTCGCAGGATCCGGCTCTGGCTTCCCGCATGTTCGATGCCTTTGATCTCTCCACCCTCCCGTTCATCCTCCAGACCGATAAAAAGGGACGTATATATCGAAGATATATCACAGTTCTTGGAAATTAGCCGGATAAGTGCTAATTTTGTACAAATTTTATAACCTATGGCATCAAGATTTTTCATGACTGTCTTTCTGATGGTCGCTTTCTGCGCGTCTGGCAACGCTGAACCGGACAATTTCAAATGGGTGAGAAATGTACATCAGCAGACTGTAAGAGATTACAGCAATGGTATGTCTGCGTACTACGAGAACGGACTCTGGGGATTCATTTCTCCTGGCGGTAAGGTTCTCGTTGAGCCTGCTTACGAAGAAGTGTCGGATTTCGATGGTAGATTCGCTCTTGTAAAGAAGGACGGCAAGTGGGGCGTGATCAACAGCAACGGCAATCTCATGTTCCCTTGTGAGTATGACAGCATTTCGGCATTCACTGACGGTGTTGCTCTCGCTGATGCGGGTGGACTCAAGCATTACCTTTATGCTGACGGAAAGAAGAAGAGCCTTTCGACTTCTTATGAGTTCCATGAGTACAGCGACGGCTTTGCCAGAATCAAGGATAATAAGAACGGAAAGTGGGGATATATTGACCAGAAGGGTGTTATCCGTGTAAATCCTAGGTTTGATTCCGCTACAGATTTCAAGGCGGGTCATGCTGTGGTTTCGCAGAATGGAAAGACATATTCGATCAATAAGGCCGGCGACAGGAAGGCGTTGTCGTTTGCTCCAGACCAGAAGGTCGTGACTTTCTCGAATGGTGCAGGTTATGTGGAGAATGCTAACGGAAGCTTCTCTTTCTTTACCAAGGGTTATAACCTCGTTCAGGGTGAGTTCAAGGAAATTCATGATTTCAGCGAGGGTCTTGCTCTTGTCAAGAACATGAACGGAAACGTTTATTATTTCAACGAGGAAGGTAAGGTAGCGCTCAGCCTCAAGGATTATGCAGACGCAGGTGATTTCAGCGAAGGAAAGGCATGGGTGAGGAAGAATGCGATGTACGGATATGTCAACAAGACAGGTAAGCTTGTAGTGGATACTCTCTTTACATATGCATCAGACTTCAATAACCAGCTTGCATATGTTGCCAAGGGTCAGCGCCAGGGTGTGATCAAGATGAGCGCATCTACTGATACATATCCTATCCTCGATATCTCGGATATCAAGCTTATCGATAACAATGGAAACGATGTGGTGGAAGCAGATGAGGCATTTTCCATCTCTCTCAAGGTCAGGAACCTCGGAGACGAAAACCTCAATGATGCTGTCGTGACTCTCGGACTTGATGCGGAGCAGATGGACTGGTTCTCTTACGATTTCACAAAGGCTGATCTTGGTGCCCTGAAGCCTGGTGAGGAAAGAGAGGTTACATTTACCGGAGCAGCCAATACAGACGTGGTGTCTGAAGGAATCAACCTTACCCTCAAAGGTGAGGCGGACAATATCTTCTCGTTCCCTACATTCCCATATTCGTTTACAGCATCAGGTATCAATGCCTGCCGTCCTGTACTCGAGACATTCTGGGTATATACTGACGACCACTCACCTCTTACTCCAGGTCAGCAGGCTACCCTCAGAATGACAGTGAAGAATACCGGTACCGACAATGCAAGGGACGTTGCAGTCAATCTTGACTGGCCGGAAGGAATCGAGTTTGCTGACAAGCAGATCGTCATTCCGACTCTCGCGCCGGATGAAACCAAGGAAATCACAACCACCTTTACAGTGACTGACGACTTTGTCAGCTACCAGAAGGAATTCTCTATGGTGGCGATGGTTGACGAGTATACCCACAAGAGAAACGATGTAAAGTATATTTCTTTCGAAACAGGAAAGCGTAACGCGCTTACTAACCTTCTTTCGGGCGTTTCAACAGCCGTTCAGACAGACTATATTCCTCAGACTGTCAAGAAGATGGCTCAGTCGGAGCTTCTTGTTGACCTCGACCAGAGAACTGAGTTCAAGAACAACAGATTCGCTCTCGTTATCGGTAATGAGGACTACAACTCCATGAAGACAGGTGCGACTTACCAGCCAGACGTTGAATTCGCTGTCCGTGACGCAGAGACATTTGCAAAGTTCGCTACAAGCGTGATGGGTGTAAAGCATGACAATGTTATTCTTGTAAAGAATGCTACATATGCACAGCTCAGAAGCAGCCTTGAGAAGATCACAAAGCTTGCAAAGGCAAATCCAAAGGATCTCGAGCTCATCGTCTACTATGCCGGCCATGGTCAGGTGGATGGTGATTCAAAGGAAAGCTACCTCATTCCTGTCGATGTAAGCATCACATCTCCAACAGCCGGAATGAAGCTTGAGGACTTCTACGGAACCCTCAGTGCATGTAATGCTGAGAAGACATTGGTATTCCTTGATGCATGTTATAGTGGTGTAGGTCGTGGTATCATCATCAGACCTAAGGATACTCCTGTAAAGGGCAACCTCGTGGTTATGACAGCTACATCTTCAACCCAGAGGTCGATGCCATATCAGGAAAAGAACCACGGTCTCTTTACATATTACCTGCTTAAGACTATGAAGGACGGAGGTGCCGGACTTTCAATCGGAGAACTTTATGATCAGGTATCGGAAACTGTAAAGACCAAGTCTATCCTTATCAACAATGCGGAGCAGACTCCAGAGCTGCTTAATGGACCGGATATCGCTCCGGATTGGAAGGACTGGGTTTTCTAATGAAAGATTAAAATAGAAGATAATCAAGATATTATGAGTAAAAGAAGAGTACTTACGGTACTTCTCGCAATGATGCTTTTCTCCTTGTCGGCTTCGGCTCAGATGGTGAAAGCATCATTTGGCGTGACAGGAGGAGGCATGGCGACGATGATGTCGGGAACAGTTCCGGCAACATCCAGGCCGATGTACATGAACGGATATGGAGGAGCATTCGCAACAGTCAGTTATGGTACGTCTTTAGGCGTGAGGGTCGGTGCGAATTATGCGATGCAGGGAAGTTTCTATGAGTTGTCAGGCGTCAATATCCAGGCGGACCAGGCTTATGTTTATATCCCTATGTCAGTGATGTATAATCTTAAGAGTTTCTTTTCGATAGAGGCTGGTCTGTATCAGAATATTCTGATGTCCTCGTCTCTTACCGAGAAGGGAAGCACTCTTGTAGAGATTACTCCTGATGAGGGCGCACTCAAGTATAACTTCGGTGCGATGGCCGGCCTTGAGTTCAATTTCGGCCGTTTCGTGTTCCTTGAGCTCAAGTACCATTATGGCTTGAGCAATTCCTATGTAATCTATGGCAAGGGCTACCCGTCTAGCTTTGCTACCGTGGGTCTTGGCTTTAATCTCATATCAACAAGAAAATCAGCCTTTTAATCAGTATGACCATGAAGAAGAACATAATCATATCTATAGCGGCTGTACTTCTTGCAGCGCTCTCTACCGGTTGTTCGGTCAACGAGGAGGGCATAATGGGCAGCTTCCCTTATCTTGAAGTGGAGCTTGAGTCAAAGAGTCTTACGAAGACTGCATCCAGCGATGCGATAAACATCAATACAAACAGAAGTGTAAGTGTTACTGTTACTTCCGAGCATGGAACATGGCTGACTGCAGCTGTCGAGGGCGACCAGCTTGTGCTTGACTGGAAGGAAAACACACTCGAGGAGCAGCGTACTGCTACCATACTTCTCTCTACACCTAACTCTTTGGTAACCAAAACTATCAACGTTATTCAGGATGCGTCTGGCGAGCTTACGTTCAATGGCGACCTTATTCTTCGCAGCAAGGAAGAGATTGCGACAAATACTTATACAAAAGCTTCCCGTAACCTTATGATAGGTGATGTGATCTCTGTCTTTTCCAAGGCAGCTGGCTCGTCGGTTGAGGTTGATTTCATCGGAAAGGTCCTGAAAGTTGCTCCATCAGATATTTCAGATACTGAAATTACTCTGCTTAACGATCAGATCCATATGATTGGAGAGGGTGGTCTGGCAATAGTCAACACAAAGGTTTCCGGATTCCCTGTGGAACTTATCTCTCAGAATTATGTGAATAAAGTTACTTTTGCCTATAACTCGATGAAGGCCTTGCCTTCTGCAGATGTGTTGAAAGCATTGAACCTTAAGGAATTATCGGTTAGGGGTAATGGTCTTACTGACATTTCATCGCTTTCAGGATGTAATTCAATCAGAGTACTTGATATATCAGACAATGATATATATGATCTTGAGCCTATAATGCAGATGGAAGAACTCCAGACTGTCGTCATGGATAATCTGCCCATCTCCGCACCTAAACTTGAGGTTCTTATAGAGCAGTTTGCAGATATTGAAATCATTGCAGACAATCTTCGCCCAGAGGACTCTCCTCTCCCTGTTTTCGGAGATCTTGTGGTTACTCCGATTTCAGATACGCAGGTGCAGCTCACAGCCTATATAAACTCCAATGCCTCAGATATTACAAAGGCTGGATTCTATATCGGTAACAAGAGGATCCTCTCTGATATGGACTGGTATGATGCTACATATGAAGATGGCGTCCTTACCATGGTTTATGATGTAGAGACTCTTGAAAACATCATTTATTATGTCAGAGCATATGCAGAAAATGTTGAAGGCGGTGATTACAGTAAATCAGGATTTTTCGGCAGCATGACGTCGGAAGAAGATGTGTATATCAGCTCTTACGATGACCTTCAGGAATTCTACGACAAGACTTATTCTCATGTTAACGGATCTGTATTCATCGGTAGAACCTACACAACCGGAACTACAGGAATCAAGCTCGATGACGGAAAGTACCAGATGTACTTCAGAGGGGCTGAAATGCCTGACCTGTCAAAGCTCAATCAGCTTGTTTACGTACGTGACGGTCTATATATAGGTAATGTAGGACTTAAGGATCTTAAGTATATTGCTCATATCGAAGGAATGCAGACGTTGTGGCTAAGAGCAAACCAGTTCACAAGAGTTCCGGAACTTGCAGCAGCTCCTACCCTTACATATATTGATGTTTCGATGAACAATCTGAGCGATATCGAGTTCCTCGATAAGCTCCCTGCTCTTGAAACTCTCTATCTCGGTTCTTCAGACAAGCCTGAAAACGAGACAAATGACATCGGTGTCATTGATGGACTTTCTAAATATACAAACCTCAAGCATATCGACCTATCAGGCCTTCCACTTCATCAGTGGCAGGTGGATGACCTTCGCGCCGCGATGCCAGAGGCTGAGATTGTATTCACTTCCGGAGGAAAAGATCCTCATATTCCTACAGTTCAGGTCGGCAGGGTGACTAGAAATGATGGATCCGTGACAATGAACGCTATACTTATTTCAGAAGGTAAGTCTGATATATCAGAGTGCGGATTCTATTATGGAAAGGATGTCGACAATATGACCAAGGTTGTTGCAGAAGAAAGGGTTGATGCTGGTGACGCATTCTCATGCAGTGTTGATATCCAGGATCTTGATATGTATTACTGGTATCCATATGCAATCAATGCTCAGGGTGAATCACGTTGCTCTATGAGTGAGTTCACTCTAGCATATGAAGACCTCAGCCAGACAGGAACAGCAAACTGCTACCTTATCCAGACTCCTGGTAAGTATAAGTTCAAGGCTACAGTAAGAGGAAACTCTACTACTACAGTCGGCACGCCTGTCGAGGCGGCTGTAGTATGGGAGTTTAATAATCCTACTGAATGGGGAAGTGTAATATCTTATGTCAACTTGACAGATGATGGATATGTAGAATTCGAAACACACCAGGATGTATCATATGGTAATGCTCTGATTGCAGTCAAGGATCAGAACGGTACCATTATCTGGAGCTGGCATATCTGGCTATGTAATTTCGATCCTGACGCTTCCGCTCATAAGACTCAGAGTGGAATAAAGCTTATGGACAGGAACCTAGGCGCTACATTGTCAGAATTCCACGATGATGCAACAAGATTGCGCGCCAGCGGTATGCTCTATCAGTGGGGTAGAAAAGATCCTATGTCACAGTTGACTATTACTGGGTGGAGAGAAAATTTCTCTTATCAATCTATTGAAGAATCAATTTCTGAGCCTACTATCTTTGCACAGAACTGGACCTGGTTGGATAATGGTAGAGGTATGAGTGGACTATGGTCTAAAGAAGAGAAGACAGTGTATGATCCATGCCCTCAAGGATGGATGGTAGCTGACAAAAGCCCTTGGGATAATTTTCAGGTTACATATTATAATGAATTTGGTGTGAAGGCAACATATGGCTCTTCTTCAGATACTGTCCAGTATCCTTTCAATCCGTTCTATGATAGTAATTTTACATATTTTGGAGATTATTGGAATGGGGGCAATATATGGACTTCTGAAATGGCATCGGAATGGAATCTATATAATTTATACTATGATTCAAATGCTTATACTCAAGATCGGAGTCGCAATAGTTCTGATGCCCTTCCAGTCCGTTGTATGAAAGATGTGGGTCTCATCGTGACAACTTCAGATGTAAAACCGGCTGCTGACAAGGCAACCGTATATGGAAACGTCAGGAGCAAAGGAATAGCAACGGTTTCTGAGCGAGGATTCGTGTATAGTTCAACCACTTCTACTCCGACTATCGATAATTCAGATGTTGTAGCAGCTGGCTCAGGCGAGGGCGATTTTTCTGCCACATTGATTGACCTTGGTGCTGAAACAGAATATTGGGCAAGAGCATATGCTAAAAATAACGATGGTACCAGATATGGTTCTGTAATCTATTTCAGAACCGCCAAGACTGGTACCGGTGGAGATAGCTTCACAGAAGATGATTATGTATGGGAATAATAAGCAGGAAGTATGAAAAGGACATTTAGATATATTATAGGTATAACCTGTTCGCTTGCGGCTATGTTCTCATGCGCAAGATTCGACGAACAGATCGCCCCTGGAAAGGGCAAGATGGAGAAGGTTGTGTTCTCTGCCGTAATCGAAGGCGGAGAGCAGACCAAGACCGTACTCGGAGGCGAGATGGGTGACGAGTACCGCCAGGTACTCTGGCAGCCTGAGGATTCGGTGGGAATCTGTAGTTCAGACTGGTGGTATACTAGTCTGAATAAGTTCGTGAATACGGAAACAGAAGAAACAGAGAAGGCTTCCTTGGCTGGAGAAATCGACAATGGATATGGAACTTACTATGCATTTTATCCGTATAGTTCCGATCTATATTATTATGATGGTACTACAATTCAGTTTACCCAGTCGCAGAACCAGACTTATCGAGAGAATAGCTTTAATGCTAATTCGATGCCAATGGTTGCGAGAGCCGGAAGAGGGGAGGTCTTCGAATTCTACAGCCTTTGCGGAGTGCTCGCTGTCAATCTTACAGGATCGGAGACAGTAAAGTCACTATCATTCACAGGATATGATGAGAATGGTGCTCCAATCCCTGCAGCAGGTAGATTTGAAGTTCATATGGGTTATGAATCCTATCCGGAGATCAGGACATGGAGTGATACAGGAATATCTAGCATTACACTGGATTGCGGTGAAGGAGTTGATCTTGATACGTTGAACCCTACAGCATTCTATATAGTTCTTCCAGTAGGTACATATAATAGCTTTACTATTACAGTCAATACAACTGACGATAAGTTGATGCTCAAGAATGGTACAAATCCTCTCAATATCAAGAGAGCCAACGTGACTAAGGCAGGTTCTCTTGTATTTGTCGAAGAAGTTGCTTTTGACCTGAGCGAGCACGGAACAGCAAACAGTTATATCGTATCTGAACCCGGCCTTTATTCGATAAAGGCAAACGTAATCGGTAACGGTGGCTATGGTATCATCGATGGAGCGAACTTCCATACTCAGGATCCGTTCATCGCTCCTAAGTCTGCCAAGCTCATATGGGAGGATAGGTCTGGTGTTGTGACAAACGTTACTCCAGGAGAAAACAGGGTAAATTTCCTTGTAAGTGGTCAGGAAGGCAATGCCCTTATCGGAGTGCTTGATGAAAACGGAACCATTCTTTGGAGCTGGCATATATGGGTTACTGATCAGCCTCAGGAACAGACATATATCAATGGAGATGAGCAGTTTGTAATGCTTGACAGAAATCTTGGAGCAGTCAGGGCAGACAGAGGTGACGGTGAACAGTGGAAGGATGCAGTCGGTCTTATGTATCAGTGGGGTCGAAAGGATCCGTTTACTTTCAGATATGTGGGAATAGAATATAATTATTATGAAAATAACCTATATACGACTAGCGGCGATGTAGTGCCGCTCATTCGCTCGATAGAGAATCCTACCGTATTCTATGGAACAGGGTACTATTATTGGAACGAGTCAGCAAGTAATGCCTTATGGAATAGTTCACAGAAAACTATTTATGACCCATGTCCTGTAGGATATGTTATGCCTGTAAGGGATGTATGGAAGGCATTTATAACTAATGGTTCATATTGGGGTGGTTCTCAAGAGATAAATGTATCCGGATCATATGATAATGGTTATGATTTCATTTATGACGGAGTAAATACGACATTTTATCCGGAGACATCTAACATAGATCATAACGGAAATCTTAATGCATTCGGAGATAGGTATAATGAAACGTACTTATGGACCTCGGAAGTCGCTTCGGACATTAATACAGCATATTCTTTTGATAACTATTATTATTCTTATGTGGATTCATGGCTTTCATTGAATAATACGCAGAACAGATCGTGGGCTAATCCTATACGATGTATGAAGGATAATGGTTATGTGGATGCAGCGAAGCCGTTGGTTAAGATAGTAGGTACAAGTGACATTACAAATGAGAGTGCTACTCTTACGGCTTTGGTTGCTGACGAAGGATCTACTTCTGTGACTGAACGTGGTGTCATCTGGGGTACTGATAAGAAGCTTGAAAATGGCAATGTCGTACCTGCGCAGCATGGTGGAAGAGGCGAGTTCAGCGTACAGGTTACAGGTCTTCAGGCTTCTACAAAGTACTATTACAAGGCTTACGCTAAGAATGCTGAATACACAAGCTATTCTGAAACAAAGTATTTCTATACTTCTTTCGAAGGAAATGTCTTCAACCTCAGCCAGGAAGGAACAGCCAACAGCTATATCGTTCCTCCTGTATATGCTGAATATGCGTTTGACGCTTCTGTCAAGGGTAACAGCAGGGAGTCTGTAGGCGAGATCGCTTCAGCTGAAGTACTCTGGGAAACAGCTATGATGTATGACGATATCCAGAAGGGAGAGATCATCAGCGAGGTTTCTGTAGACGGAAACAACGTTCATTTCACCCTTTCTCCTGAGGTCAAGCAGGGTAATGCTCTGATAGCGGTCAAGGATGCCGAGGGTACAATTCTCTGGAGCTGGCATATCTGGGTCGTTGATTTCGATCCTGTCGAGACTCAGCAGACCTACCAGAGCGGCGCAATCATGATGGACCGTAACCTCGGTGCGACAAGCGTCATACCTGTTCCTATGACTGCGGAAAACTCTGATTATACAGCATATGGTCTCTACTACCAGTGGGGTAGAAAGGATCCTTTCCCATTCCTAGGTAATATTGCTCCTAACTCGGTTATCCAGACCTTCGATTATAACAATTCAGTCGAAGTCTCTATACAGAATCCTACGACAGTCTACGTTTCTCCTGTCTGGATTGATGATACCATGTGGCAGTCGTCGAAGACCATGTATGACCCTTGTCCGGCAGGATGGAGGGTTCCTGACCCGTCAGCCTGGGACGGATGGATCAATAAGATGGTGAATAAGGAATACAATTCATTTTACAAGTCTGTCATGTATCCGTTCTCTACTCCTATGGCATATTATCCTAATGCAGACAGGGTAGAGGGGTATTCAAATTGGCCGGGTGCGTTTAATGATAATATCTTTATGTGGACAACAGATCGTACTCGAGAACTCTATAGCCATTCTGGTTGGGACACATTCGAATATACAGATTACGGTGATGACGTCAGAATGCCTGTCCGCTGTATGAAGGAACAGAAGGTCGAGAGCGGAGATAACGAGGGTTACACCGGAAGTGATTATGATTGGGAATAGTAAAGGCTGAAAGATTATGAAACAGAAAAACATATTGTTTATATTTTTTGTGACACTGTTCGCAGCCTTTGCTTGCGAGAGAGTGGACGAATCGCAGTTGGAAGGCAACAACTCTACCGTTGAAAAGGTGGAGATGACCTTTACTGCTGTGATCGAGAAGGAGGGTGAGACCAAGACTGTCCTTGGCGGCGAGATCAGTGACAATCTTCGAAAGGTATATTGGCAGCAGGAAGATGAAATTGCGGTAATTGCTGAGAACAATGCATATAACCTGAATCCGGAAGTTTCAAAGTTTGTTGCTAATACGGCTTCAGTATCAGAATCTTCTGAGTTTGTCGGTACCGCTCAGCTAAGTACAAGGTATAAGGCGTTCTATCCTTACCAGTCTGCTTTGCGGGATTCATCCAACTTTGTTATCTTCAACCTTCCTTCAGAGCAGACCTATGTCAGGAATTCATTTGATCCGATGGCTGCTCCGATGGTAGCTTCTGCGGCAAACGGAGGTCTGTTCAAGTTCAAGAACATCTGCGGTGTGCTTGCATTGCAGCTGAAGGGTGAGGATAAGGTAAAGTCTATCGTATTCAAGCCGGTGAGTGAGCCTGGCAATCCGATCTTCGTAGCAGGAGATTATGATGTTGACCCGTTTGCAGAGGGAACTCCAGAAATCAGGTTCCATGGTAATGGCCGCCAGTCACTTACCTTGACTTGCGAAACTCCGGTCCAGCTGGATCCGGAAACTCCTACTGCATTCTATCTTGTTCTACCTCCTGCAACATATGAGAGATTCACAATCTATGTTACGACAGAGAATGGTGAGCTTATGATCAAGGAAGGAACTAAACCTCTTACAGTAAAGCGTGCAGATGTCGTTCGCGCTGGTGCTCTGACTTATGTTGAGACTCTTCCGATCGACCTCAGCAGACGCGGTACGGCAAACAGCTATATCGTTTCTGGAGCAGGATTCTATTCTTTCGATGCTGGCGTTATCGGAAACGGAAGCTTTGGTCTTATTGAAGGAGCGGGTTTCCATACTGATGATCCGTCCATCTCTCCGGTAAAGGCTGAAATCCTCTGGCAGGACAGAGATAATGTCATCGAACCAGGTACCCTGTCTCTAGATACAGGCAGCATGACTGTCAGCTTCATGACAACCGGCCGCGAGGGAAATGTCCTCGTAGCCGCAAAGGATGCTGACGACAATATCCTTTGGAGCTGGCATATCTGGGCGACAGATGAACCAAAAGAGGAAGTCTATATCAACAGCACAGGTTCGTATCCGATGCTTGATAGAAATCTTGGAGCGATTGCGGCATTCTCAGAAAGCACGGACGATATAAACGGTTTCGTATACCAGTGGGGAAGAAAGGATCCGATTCGCACGTATAATTTCTATTCAGAATGTTCTAAGACTTCGATAGCAAACGCTGTTGCTAATCCTAATACCGTATATTATCCTTCCGAATTCGAATATAATCCTCATTGGCAGGAGGATGATAATTCTATGCTTTGGACTAAAGATCAGAAAACTATATATGATCCATGTCCAGTAGGTTATAAAGTTCCTCATAAGGATGTCTGGTTGAGTTTTTCAAAGACCGAGTCATATAATAGTAATAGTAGCAATGGTGAGGTAAACTTCTCTGGAGAACTTTGGTATGGCTTGGGAATTTATTTTATCTATGACGGAACAAATACTACATTCTATCCTGTCGGAACAAGTATTCGTGGCGGAGAGGCATCGGGAAATTATGGTGATTGGAGTGAACAATGGACATCCGAAGCTTCAGATCGTTCTTACGCAATTCAGATGGAATATTACTATAATGATCTTTATGATTTCAGGTTGTCTTTGGAATCAACAGATCCTATGAACAATGCTCTCCATGTGCGTTGCGTGAAAGATGAGAATCATGTGGATATGGCGAGACCTTCTGTGACAGTAAAAGTTACTGATGTTACGACCGAGACAGCGGTTGTACAGGCAGCCATTACCGACAGCGGAGATTCTCCTGTTACTGCTCGAGGAATCATCTGGGGAACAGAAAAGGGACTCTCTCTTGAAAAGGGTACGGTGGTTCCTGAAACGCAGGACCTTATTGAGTTCAATACAACTCTTACAGGTCTTCAGGCAGGAAGCAGATATTTCGTACGAGCTTATGCAACCAATGATGGCGGTACGGCTTATTCGAAGGAACTTGTAATATATACTCCATTCAACGGTGAAGCGCAGAACTTGAGCAGCAAGGGTACTGCAAATACTTATATTGTGCGTCCGGTTTACGGAGAGTACTCTTTCGACGCTTCAGTCAAGGGTAACAGCCGTGAGTCAGTGGGTCAGATTGCTTCTGTTGAGGTTCTTTGGGAGACTACAAACAAGGTCGACAATCTGAAGAAGGGATGTGTTTTAGATAATGTAGAACTTAAGGGAAATAAAGTCCATTTCAGACTTCCATTCGATCCTGTTGCAGGTAATGCTTTAGTTGCTGTCAAGGATGCTCTCGGAACAATTCTCTGGAGCTGGCACATCTGGGTTGTTGATTTCGATCCTGTCGAGACTCAGCAGACCTATAAGAGCGGTGCGATCATGATGGACAGAAACCTTGGTGCTACTACAATCATACCGGAATATGGCGGTGCAGAAAACAAAGATTATAGTGCATTCGGTCTATACTATCAGTGGGGACGTAAGGATCCGCTTCCGATGTTTGGCTCATTAGTACCTGAGAATGCATTGAAACTCTATGATAACAATTATCCAAGCGAAGCTAATACTATAGAGTATGCCACTAAGAACCCTACAGTGGTTTATGACGATGTTGACTGGAACTATGATAATACTCTTTGGTCAGCTTCAAAGACCATATATGATCCTTGTCCATATGGATGGCGAGTGCCGGATATGGGTGTTTGGAATGAATGGGATTCTGCAAAGACCGGAAATGATGATTATACTCATTGGTATTCTCTTGTAGAATCTCCATACTCATCGCCTAATGCTTATTATCCGTTAGGTGGATTATTTGATTGGAATTATACATGGTCGGATAATATGTATGATGCCGGTTATTATAGAGTAACTGAATCAGATCGGGTATTGGTTACCTATAGAACTTATATTGAATTGTGGCGCAGTATTGATCGAGCAAGGAAGGCTTCTGTCCGCTGTATGAAGGATGTAAAGTCAAGCGGTGAGAATGAAGACTTCAGCGAAAGTGATGATTATGAATGGGAATAAGTAAAGACTGAAAGATTATGAAACAGAAAAACATATTGTTTATATTTTTTGTGGCCTTGTCCGCAGTCTTTGCTTGCGAGAGAGTGGACGAGTCAAGACTTGAAGGTAATGACTCTACCTTGGAAAAGGTAGAGATGACCTTCAGCGCTGTGATAGACAGGGAAGGTGATACCAAGACGGTTCTTGACGGAGAACTTGGTGACGGTGTCAGAAAGGTCTTGTGGCAGCCTGGGGATGAGATTGGAGTAAATCCGGATTATGGCAATACATATGAAATATCAAAGTTTACAGCTGATATTTCATCATTGTCAGAAACTGCAGAGTTCAAAGGCGGCGCTCCCCTGTGGGAAAGATATAAGGCCTTTTATCCTTACCAAGAGGAAACTTTGAGAGATTCAATGAATTATTTTATCTTCAACCTTCCGACTGAACAGAAATATGTAAGGAATACCTTTGACCCAAAGGCTGCTCCTATGACCGCAACAGCTGCATATGGTGAGACCTTCCAGTTCAGAAACCTTTGTGGTGTTCTTGCATTGCAGCTTAAGGGAGAGGAGACTGTCAAGTCCATTACCTTTAAGGCCATTGGTGAAGACGGAAGTCTGTATTCTCTTGCTGGAGATTTTGAGGTAAATCCGTCTGTTGAAGGAAATCCAGAGATAAGACTCCATGGAAATGGACGGCAGTTCGTTAAGCTTATATGCGAAAGTCCGGTAGAACTTGACTCCGAGATAGCTACAGCTTTCTATTTCGTTCTTCCTCCGGCGACCTATCATAAGTTCAATATTACTATCGAGACTGAAGATGGGCAGATAATGATGAAGGAAGGAACCAAGCCTCTTACCATCAAGCGTGCTGACGTTCAGCCTACAGCTGCTCTCCAGTATGTGGAGACCGTAGCTATTGACCTTAGCGAGCATGGTAATGCTAACTGTTATATAGTACCGGGGGCTGGTCTGTATTCTTTCGATGCTTCAGTTATTGGTAACGGTATCTATGGAATGATTGAGGATGCGGCCTTCCATACCTCTGACCCTGCGATCAATCCTGCAAGTGCGGAAATCCTTTGGCAGGATAGAGTCGGAGTAATTGACAATCTTCAGTTTGATGCTTCGCTCAAACAGGTCCGTTTAATGGCTTCCGGACGCAAGGGTAATGCTGTTATCGCGGCCAAAGATGAGAACGGTACTATTCTTTGGAGCTGGCATATATGGGCGACAGACACGCCTGTTGATCAGAATTATGTAAACAGTGTCGGTGAGTTTACTGTTATGGACAGAAACCTCGGAGCGATCAGGGCTGATAGGGGAGAGAATGACCAGTGGCGTGGTGCACGCGGTACGATTTATCAGTGGGGCAGGAAGGATCCAATGTATGTTTACAGATTCCCGTGGGGTGAATCTGAAATGTATACTAGAAATCAATCTAGAGTAAGTATTGCAGAGGCAATCCAGAATCCTATGGTTTTTGAAGGTAATGGCTTCAGAAATTGGAACAAAGACGATAATCCAACTCTTTGGAGTGAAACTCAGAAGACCATTTATGACCCATGTCCTGTAGGCTATCGCATGTCTACTAAGGATATTTGGAAGGGATTCACTATTACGGGAAATGCAGAGTCAGGAGATTCTTATTATTATAATGTTTCCGGAAGTTATGAGAATGGTTGGATGTTCTATATTAATAATTCAGAATTATCTTATTATCCGTCCACTTATCTTGCTAACGATAGCGGATATTTAGATACGGGGAATAATAGGATATACTTGTGGTCCGCTAACCATTCACAAGAAAATCATGCTTATGTATTAGATGTTTGGTATGATAATGACATCAATTCAGGTGTAATGTCATCTTCTTTTTACAAGACTAATGCTTTACAGGTCCGTTGCATGAAAGATGAGAACCATGTGGACTTAAGTTACCCTACTGTAAATATATCTGATATTACCGATGTTACAACTGAGACTGCAACTGTCCATGTGAGCCTTGCAAATGATGGATCTTCAGCAGTTACTGCAAGAGGAATAATCTGGGGTACGCAGAGCGGACTAACCCTCGAGACAGGAAAAGTGATTTCTGAGCCGCAGGATCTCCATGAGTTTACTGTAGCACTTTCAGGCCTGCAGCACTCTACAAGATATTATGTAAGGGCTTATGCTACCAATGAAAGGGGAACAGGTTATTCTAAGGAAATGTCATTCTATACTCCATTCTCCGGTGAAGCTTTTGACCTGAGTGCAGATGGTACTGCAAACTGTTATATTGTACCTCCTGTATTCTCAGAATACTCGTTTGATGCTTCCGTAAAGGGTAACAGCGAGGAGTCTGTCGGTCAGATAGCTTCTGTCGAAGTGCTTTGGGAGACAAGAAACAACAATAATAATATCAAGGCAAAGAGCGTTATCTCTTCAGTCGAACTTAAGGGTAACAGAGTTCACTTCCAGCTTCCGTTCGATGTTAAGCCAGGAAATGCACTGATTGCTGTAAAGGATGCCCTCGGAACAATCCTCTGGAGCTGGCATATCTGGGTTGTGGATTTCGATCCGATAGAGACACAGCAGACATATATAAGTGGAGCAGTGATGATGGATCGCAATCTGGGTGCTCTCAAAGTCATGGGAGATGTAACATCGCACGGTCTTATCTATTATTGGGGTAGAAAGGATCCGTTCCCTTCACCTGTTTCCAGCTGGGAATTTGCATCTACTGCACCTGAAAATGTTGTTGGGTATATTGATAATTATAATACATACGAATATTCTATTCAGAATCCTACAACCGTACTTTCATCAGGTGGTTGGAATGATTCATATACTAATTGGGGTGACTCAAAGACTATGTATGACCCTTGTCCTGCGGGATGGAGGGTTCCATCACTGGGAGTTTGGAATAAAATAGAATATTCTGGTTCAACAATCCCTGAGCCATTCTCAACCCCTGCGGCATACTACCCACCTACTGGTTATGTAAGAGGAACTGAAATATGTGAATTCAATTATTTCAGTTATGTGTATTCATCTACATCCAGTGAGTCAAGCAGCCATGCTTACCTTTTAAGAATTCCAGAGTACTGGACAGGAGCGATAGATAAGGACTATGGACTGGCTGTACGCTGCATGAAGGATATAGCTGGAGTCAGCGGCGGTGGTAATGATTATGTAGTAGATGATGAATTTGTTTGGGAATAGTAAAGACTGAAAGATTATGAAACAGAAATACTTATTTATATTTTTGACAGTTCTGTCCGCAGTCTTTGCTTGCGAACAGTTGGATGAATCTAAACTTGATAAAGATAATGCATCTGTGGAGGAGGCAAAGGTCGAGATGACTTTTACCGCAGTTATCGAAAAGGATATAGATACGAAGACGCTGCTTGTCGATAGCGATAATGCCGGACTTAAGAAAGTATTCTGGTCTCCTGATGATGCTATCGGTGTCAGCAATACAACTTCATATACTTACAGAGATGAATGGTATGGACACTGGGAGGAATACTCGGTTTCTAAGTTCGTGGCAAGTATTGACGAACCGGCAGCATCTGCTGATTTTGATGGTTCGGCCGGATTCGGAGATACCTTCAAGGCTTTCTATCCATATACGGAAACTCTAAGGGATTCAAGCGGATACTTTGTCTTCAATCTGCCTATGGTGCAGAAATATGTAGCAGGGTCATTCGATCCGAATGCTGCCCCTATGGTCGCGACAGCGGCTTATGGAGAGACTTTTGAGTTCAAGAATCTGTGTGGTATTGTTGCATTTAACCTGACAGGAACAAGTGCGGTGAAGTCGATAATGTTCTCCGGAACAGACGGGAATGGTGTTCCTGTTCCTGTGTCAGGACTGTTTGATGTGAATCCGGCATCGAGCGATCTCGCTATCAGGCAGCATTCCACTTTCGGATATGTACAGACTTCGGTTACGGTTGATTGTGTTGAACCGGTTCAGCTGAATGAAGCTGTTCCTACCACCTTCTACATGATGCTGCCTCCGGCAACATATGCTGATTTCAGTCTGATCATTACAACTGCTGATGGCGAAATCATGATGAAGTCAGGTAAAAACCTTACGATAACAAGATCCCATCTTAAGCCGACAGGAGAACTTGAGTATGTAGAGAGCGAATATGTCGACCTTAGTGCAAAAGGAACCTCAAATAGTTATATAGTAGAGGAAGCAGGACTTTATTCTTTCAAAGCAAATGTGATAGGTAATGGTTCATATGGTTATATTCAAGGAACCAATTTCTATCCTGCATCTCCTGATATTTCTCCAAAGAAAGTGAAGCTTCTCTGGGAGGATAAGCCGGAGACTGTGTCAAGTCTGGCACTGAAAGATGGAAGGGTCAATTTCATGGCTTCCGGTATCGAGGGAAATGCTTTGATAGCTGTAACTGATGATTCAGAAAATATACTTTGGAGCTGGCATATCTGGGTGACCGATCAGCCGCAGGAACAGACTTATGTCAATGACAAGGGTACTTTCCATGTCCTTGACCGAAACATTGGAGCGACCAGGGCTGACAGAGGAACAGGCGAAGAATGGCGAGCTTCAAGGGGTCTCCTTTATCAGTGGGGCCGTAAGGATCCGTTCATGCAAGATATTTATCCATCAAAAGTAAATACTGCGCTTTATATGGAGGAAGTTATAATGATGCCTACAACATTTATTGCAGGTAGCAACCCATGGCTTGTTTCTAATGATTGGAACTCTTCTCTTTGGAGCTCTGGAACAAAAACTATTTACGACCCTTGTCCTGCAGGATATAGAGTTGCAGTCAAAGATATATGGTATGGATTTACCAAAGATGGTGTAAATGCGGATAGGAAAATTAAAATAAATGCGTCGGGAGCATTTGACCATGGGTGGAACTTTTATCATGATGCTAATAATAATACGACGTGGTATCCGGCTACAAACAGAATATCGTATTGGGGAGATGTGGACTGGTATGAGAATGCTGGTTTTATGTGGCATTCTAATGATGGTAATTCATGCCTTTCATTTCAATATACCTCTGATATAGAATGCTATGTAAGAAATATTAATGATAACTGGATTGAATCTCATTTTGGTTTGCCGGTACGTTGTATGAAAGATTCCGGCTACGAAGCGACAAGTTTACCGATCATAACGGAAAGTGAATGCTTGGAATATGCAGAAACCTCTATAACAATGAGTTGTTCTGTGAGCGACAGTGGCTGGGGTGAGGTACAGGATCGTGGTTTTATCTATTCCGTAAATTCTGATATGACCGGTGCTAAAACAATCAGCTGTGGCCCTGGAACAGGTGAGTTTTCATGTGTCATTGATGGACTTGATACAGATTCCGTTTATTATATTAAGGCTTATGCGACAAATTCTTACGGAACATCATATAGTAATGTAGGAAGATATCGTACTATGTATACAGATGGCGTTACCAGTCTGTCCAATAGTCAGACCGCGAATTGCTATATTGTTGACCCAGCCCCCGCATCTTATTGTTTTGATGCAGAGATTGTTGGAAATGGCTATTCGGGATATGTTTCTGAGGCGGATTTTTATCCTCAAGATCCTGAAATAATTCCGAATTCAGCTGAGTTGCTTTGGGAAGATGTTTCGGGGATAATACTAGATGTCATATACCAAAAAGGTATGGTGTATTTTACGACAAATGGAGGAGAAGGAAATGCCCTTATAGCAGTTAAGGATGGTACGGGAAAAATACTTTGGAGCTGGCATATCTGGGTGACAGACCAGCCTGAAGGACATACCTATAGGACCAGTGAAGGAAAGGTTTTTGTTGTGATGGATCGTTGTTTGGGATCGATTAGCTCCGTCATTGGAGATAATGGAGGAGCACTTTATTATCAATGGGGAAGAAAGGATCCATTCAGATTCAATGGACAAAGTCTAATTACTACTTTCAGATCAACTTTTTCAAACTTATCTGAGGCTATTGCTTCACCAATGTATTATCCGACTGGAGAGGAATGGGTATCCAATCAGAGCACTGTACTATGGTCTAAGGATAGAAAGACCATATATGATCCATGTCCTGCTGGATGGAGAGTACCTGGTCAGGAAGTATGGCATGGAATAAGAACGTTACAGGATTTGGATGCTAATGGTTATGGCGTTGTGTTCGGTTTTTATGATAGTGATTCATTCTGGTATCCTGATACGCCACGATTTGATAGTTCGGGAAATAGGGATGGAGATTATACTTGTGACCGCACAGAGTTCTGGACAGCTGAATATGGCGTTTCGTACTATATGAACTATAATCACAATTATTCTCAAGGTAGATCCAAATGTGATGCCCAGCCTGTCCGCTGCATGAAGGACGAGTAGGAAATGTCGAAGGTTCTTTCTATCTTTGTAAGGATGTTCGGCTCTGAATATAGAAATCAACAATAAAACTTTAATACAACACACTTATGAAAACAACAAAACTGATCGTATCGATCTTCACAGCAGTGATGATGATGGTCGCAGCAGCTGACGCTTCTGCTCAGGTGGCTTCAAATCAGCAGCGTAAGCAGATTCAGAAGCATGAGAAGGTTCTCAACAAACAGATGAAGAAGAAGGCTATCAAGGCTGCACGCAAGGAAGCGAAGCAGCTCACTAAGGAAGGTTACAAGAATCTCCTTGGCCAGCTTCCAATCGACAAGCAGCTCGAGAACTCTTGGCAGGCAGCCTATGAACTCGATGTTCAGGGTTATCCTTATTATATCATGAGTACTCAGAAGGCTACTGCAGCTAACTATACTGCCGCTCAGCTTCAGGCAATGAATGCTGCTAAGACAGATATCGCAGGTCAGATCGAGACTAGAATCAACCAGGTGATCGAGACTAAGGTTACTTCAAGCGAGATGGGTCGTAACGAGGCTAACTCACTTACTTCGTTTGTTGCAACCAGCAAGAATATCATCAGCAACACTCTTGGCCGTGTGATCAAGCTTGTTGAGATCTACAGGGAGCCTAAGAGAACCAAGATGGTTGAGGTTCAGGTAACTCTTGCCTACAATGCAGAAGTTGCAACTAAGGAAGCAATCAACGCGATCCAGAAGTCTGTAGGTACTGAGGACGTTGAGATGATGAAGTTGTTGGATCAGCTTGTAACAGAGTAATATGACGTTGTCAAGAATCATAGTAGCAGCAGCAACCCTTTGCTTCAGCCTGTCTGTATTTGCACAGACTAATGATGTCGTGCATGTAAGGAAGGCTGAAGGAAGATGGGAAATTAGTGGTGATGTGTCTGCCGTGCAGGCAGAAGAAAGAGCCTTGATGGAGGCTAAGAAGGAGGCTCTCAGAAAGGCTGGAGTCATGGAAAGCGTGTGGTCCGTGATGGGTCAGGTGACTTCCAGCGATGGCGTTAATTTTTCTGAGGCATATTCGTCAGTAAGTGCATTCTCAATCAACGGTCTTGTACACGTCGTGGACAAGAAGGTCGAGGACTATTGGGACCCGGATATGAAGAGACTCTTCAAAGTGGTTACGATAGAGGCGAGAGTGACTAAGGATGATGTAAAGGAAGATCTTACATATAAGCTCGATGTAAAGGGAGTCGAGACCGTATATAGGGAGAATGATATCTTCAAGTGTTCATTCAAGGTATATGGATCGGATTCATATGTGAAGGTGTTCTGGTTCACCAACGATGAGGCAGACCTGCTTTATCCTAATGATTATGAAGGAGACCAGCTTTTCAAGGTAGGTGAACAATACACTATTCCTGTAACTGAGGATATCGAACTTGTGATGGCGAAGAGTCATCCGGAGGTAGAGAATGAGTTCATTAATTTTGTAGTTGTTGCTACAAAGAAGAATTACCCATATCTCGGCAAGATGGATATGATGTCTATCCTCAGCTGGATCTACAGTATTCCTGCTGACCAGAGGGTGGTCTTCCATGATTCTACAATTATTAAATAATCTTAAGAAAGATTTGGCATAAAGATTGGTTTAGGGCTTCGGTCATAAACCAATCTTTTTTATGTGTACTTTTATCGAGGATTATCTTCAGAATCCTTCAGAAGCCATCGCTTCGGCAGCCGGCAAGGCTGGCACAATCCTTTGGGCAGACAGCATTGATGAAGATCAGATCTATCAGCAGATAGGGACAGGATCATTCCGCCTTTATGAGGAATTGCTGGACTTTTCATATCTTTGTACTTATGACAGGTACAATGATAATGATAATAACGGCGGCAGTGCTTCTGACAGCTCTGCTGACCTATCTTACCGTGGCGCTGGCCTCAGCTAGGAAGGAAAAGGTAGACAGTTCTGTACTGATAGAGACCTTGCGTGCGCAGATGGCTTCTGACAGCGAACGCGTGCTCAAGGCGCGTGAGGAGGAATTGGACAGAAGGGCCAAGGTTCTTTTCGAGAATCTTTCTGCAGGTCTGGACAAGGATCTGAAGGGAATGAAGGATGCGTTCGAGCAGAACCGCAGGACTCATGTTGAAACTTCGCAGAGCCTTAAGGAGAATCTGGATAATGCTGTGAAGAATCTGCGTGAACAGACCATCTCCATAGGTGACAAGGCGGATAATCTTGCCGATGCCCTCAAAGGCAGGAACAAGGCCCAGGGAAACTGGGGAGAAGTCATCCTGGACAATCTCTTTACATCTGAGGGTCTTCGCGAAGGCCGTGACTATGATAAGGAGGAGACCCTCCGTGACGAGCATGGAAATATAGTCCTGAACGAAGATACCGACCGCAGGATGCGTCCGGACTTCATTCTTCATTATCCGGACGGAAACGATATTGTGATCGATTCGAAGGTCGTTCTGACAGCGATGTACGATTATTATTCTACAGATGATCCGGATTTGAAGTCAGATGCTTTGTTGAGGAATCTGGCGGCCATGAAGGAACAGGTGAGGAAACTGGCGAAAAAGGATTATAGCCGTTATCTCAGGCCTGGTCATAGGATGCTTGACTATGTAATAATGTTTGTCCCTGTATATTCTGCATTGAGACTGGCATATGAGGCTGACAGGAACTTATGGCATGATGCCTATGCGCAGGGCGTGCTGATAACTACAGAGGAGACCCTGATGCCATTTCTCAGGATGATAAGGATTGCCTGGAAAAGCCATGAGCAGGTAGCCAACCAGCAGCAGATAATAGCTGCCGCCGAGCTGATGCTGGCCCGGGTTTCAGATTTCTGCACTGCACATGCAAAGATGGGTGAAAAGCTTGAGGATGCCCTCAAGTATTATGAGACATGCGACAAGAAGCTCCGAGACAGGGGACAGAGCATAGTGGGGGCTGCAAACAAGCTGATAAGCTACGGCATTCCGGAGAACTCCAAGAAGCCGTTGCCTCCTGAATATTAAAAGCAAAATCCCTCGGTCACGAGGGCTTTTGCTTTTAATATGGGATACTGTCAGTGTTTATCTGAGCGAAAGTTCATTGACTGGCTGAGCCGGTGCAAGAACATTGTTCGCTTTCCAGCTGAGAGCCTTCTTGACCTTGTATTCTCCTGTTGCACGGATATCTGCAGCGCTGGCTCCGAACATTACCTTATATGTTCCGGATGCAGTTTCCCATGCCTGCGTCGATTCGTTGAATGAGGCTAATGTGTAGTTGTCCACTGTGATTGTGAGCGTCTGCGATTCTCCAGGAGCGAGTTCCTTTGTCTTGGCAAAGCCCTTGAGTTCATATGCCGGCTTTTCGAGACCTCCATCAGGTGCCGCTACATAGATCTGAACAGCTTCCTTACCGGCAGCAGAGCCTGTGTTCTTAACTGTAATTGTAGCTGTAAATCCGTCAGCTGAGGCTTTGACTGCAGGCTTGCTGTATTCAAAGTCTGTATATGACATTCCGTATCCGAACGGATATGAAACCGCAATGTCTGCGCTTTGGAAATATCTGTAACCCACATAAATTCCTTCATTGTATTCTGTGTAGTCCACATTCTTGCGCAGTCTTTGTGCTCCTCCTCGTCCTCCCTGGCTGTTCTTATGGTTGTAAGGGAAGTTGGCCGATGAGGGGATGTCAAGGTAACTGACAGGGAATGTCATAGGTAGCTTGCCCGAAGGATTGGCCTTTCCGCAAAGAATGTCAGCAACTGCATATCCGCCTTCCTGTCCCGGAGTCCATGCAAGCAGGACTGCATCAGGAATATGTTTCCATGAAGCAGTTTCGATCACGCCTCCGATATTGAGGACCACCACGAACTTCTTGCCTGCAGCGTGATACACGTCTGCAAGTGTCTGGATCAGCTGGCGTTCCTGGCCGGTAAGTGTCCAGTCTCCGTCGAGGGCATATCTGTCACCTCCTTCTCCTGCATTTCTGGAAAGAGTGAAGACGGCAGCATCTGTCGCCGGCTCCATCCTTTCGATGAACTCGCGGCTTACCTCCATTTCTGAGATTACAGGATCACCGAGCATGACACCTGAACCGTTGCCGTTGTTCCTGAGCCTTGTCTTTTCCAGGGCTATGTATTGTTCATACCATGTGCGGATGGCCTGATTTACCTCAAATCCGTTCAATTCCAGACCTTCGGCAACATTGCGGATATACGGCTTGTTCACGTTGCCCGAACCCGTACCTCCTGCGATGAAATCGTATGAACCTGTTCCATAGAGTGCTATCTTGCTGATGTTCTTGAATGGAAGGGCTCCGTTGTTCTCGAGAAGCACCATTCCCTCAGGAGCTGCCTTGCGTACAAGTTCGGCGTGTGCCTTGAGATCAGGTTTGTCTGAATATCTGTACTTGTTGAATCTAGGGGTAGCCACGATGTACTCAAGCATGTTCCTGACATTTCTGTCAAGTTCTTCCTTGGTTATTTCTCCTGACTCAGCTGCCTCGATGATGCGGTCGATTTCTACTGCTGCACCTGGTTCCATAAGGTCGTTTCCAGCCTTTCCAGCCTTTACAGTGCCTTGTTTTGTGCCCCAGTCTGTCATCACGATGCCGTCAAATCCCCATTCGTCTCTGAGAATCGTAGTCAGAAGGTCATATGACT
>JAEIGA010002870.1_pt1 | contig 27187 bp, 39 predicted proteins | sample 9270691 | NCBI WGS metagenome assembly JAEIGA01 (sample SAMN17057246, study PRJNA624740) | gut metagenome | biome: biome; isolation source: fecal sample | host: Bos grunniens | place: China: Xizang | collected 2019 | reverse complement strand
ATACCGCAAATCGTTTCAAATTGGTCTTGTGTGATTACTGTCTTTCCTTCGGACAACTCTACAAACTCGGCATACTTCAACTTGCCCTCTTTTGTTCGCCTATCGAAGTTCGGCATTACCACAAACTCATCACCAAATGTTTCGGGTTCAAGCACTATCTTATGGAACGCACTACCAAGCACCATATCTTCACTCGGCTCTGTTGGGTTATCTTCGCACCACTTGAAATAAGCAGGGCATACCGCCATATTCGCCAAGCGTGATTTTGAGATTGCCTCTTTGTAGCCGTGATATTGGGCATTTGTTTCAATTACTATTCCGCTTTTCATCTATCAACCTCGGATTTTGAGATGTAATTATTATAATGTTCACTCATTCTATTAAATACATCTTCTGCGGTTAGCCAACCCTTAACACTATCATATACCTGTTCTTCTTCAGTAAGCAATCCCATAATTTCAAGACGATTTGCGGAATTACCATAACTTCCATAATGTTCGACCGCATCGGCTACTGCATTTTCTCTTGTAGGATAAATAACGCACCAACCATCTAAAAATTTTTCTGTAATGTGTGGAATATTCGCTTTCGTCAACATTTCATCAAGTCTTAAAATTTCCGTGTAATTCTTATCCGTGATATACTTACCATTCTTATCAAAAATCTGTTCACTCGTTTTCATCTTCTACCACCTTTCTAAATGGAGCATAATAGTCTTGATACATCACTTTCTTTCCAAGCGACTTTGCATAACTCAACTCCGCATTTGCACTCTTCGACTTTTGCCAACCGCTTACCATAAAGATTATGTCGGAAATATCTACCAAACGATAGCAAATCTGCATATATTGTTCAGCCGTCAACTCTTTTGCAACTTCATCAAGACGAGTAGGGTTTACAACCATATATCCCCTTTCGACCAAGAACAATTCAGCAGAAGCGAAGTCTATTTTGTAGTTATCGTTGTCTTTTATCTTGCCACTTAAATAAACGATTTTACCCGTTCCTTCCATCATCTTCCTCCCACTTATACTTTTTAGGTCTGCCCCTTTTTCCTTTTCGTGACTCAATTTCCTCGATAGTTGGCAATCTACCAAGTTTCTGTGCGATTTGATACACACGCCTTTCGGTCACATTTGCTTTTTCTGCAAGTTCCTGTACTGTCATTTTTTCTCCTTTCCCAATTCTTCTAAAAGTCTCTCTGCAAACCAATCACGGTCAACTTCATAAATGAACTTTCCACAATCAATCTCGGTATGTTTTTCGGCTCTTTTCAATTCTCTAAACAAGATTTCTTCAATTTCTTCTTTAGTGAACATCAAAGCCAAAAAGCAATTTAATTTTATTTCATCATCATCTTTTTTGCCGATATTATTGCAAACATCAATATTGTATCGGTATTTCTCAATACATTCTTCGCAAATTCCACCTTGCAATTCATCCTCGATATGTTCCGCTCCGCAAATCTCGCACGCGGTAGTTTCTTCATAATCACCGTGGCACAAAGGGCAACCGCTCATTTTCTCCGAACAAGGAACTCCCCAATATTCTCCACGACTTTCATCCCACTCATCGCAACACTCAAAAACGTGTCCGCATCTATTGCATTTATATGACATCTTTCTATCCTCCTTTCTTAAATATATCCGTGTTTTTCGGAAACAAAGTGAAAATCAACACAAATCGCGTTTTCTTCATACGTTCCCTTGAATGTTCTAATGTCATACAGAAATCCCTCTTGCTTGAATTTCGCTATAACCTCAAGGTCTTTTTCGCTATGAGTACCATCCCTTATAAATTTAATCGGTATTCCTTTTTTACCCATTTCAATAGCCTTATCCAAATAGATAATATCGTTTAGAACAAAAAACATATTGCCTCCTTTTTTGCTTTGTTGATACCATTATACCACATAATTTTCGCCTTGTCAATACTTTTTTGAATATTTTTCGCATAAATTTTGATTATTTTTGGAATAAAAAAGAGCGACAGATTTCTCCATCGCTCTAAAACCTACTTATTCAGTTTTTCTTTATGCTCTTTCAAGTGCTTGCATACACTCCATCAAGGCTTTCTTTTCCTTCGGGCTTTGGGCTTCTTGCATCATCTCTTCGATGCGGTCAACCATATAACTCTTTGCTTCGGAATAGCCACCCTCATAGGACGAACCGCCACGACCGCCTCTGCCACCTCTCTCATAAGACGAACCGCCCTCATAAGAAGATGAACCACCGCCACGGCGATAAGAGCCTCCTTCTTCAGAATAACCTTCCTCGGAATATCCACCCTCACGAGAGTATCTACCCATAGAGTCTCTGCGTGCATTTCTGCCTCTTCCTCTGCGGTAAGAAGAACCACCTTCGTAAGAACTTCCACCTTCTTCTTCCTCTTGCTCCATCATATAGATTTTGCAAAGGTTCTTGTAGGTGTCGCTCAACTTGTGGAGTTTTTCAAGAGAGTTTACCGATATATCGCCAGTCTGCGCGATTTTATCAATCTCCCTTTCAAGTGTTTGCTTTAAGTCATCAATACGCTTAATCATTGTTCAATCTCCTTTCTCAAGCTACACGGTCAATTATTAGGTTCGCATTTTCAACCTCAATAGTTGTCGTTTCGCTAATGTTTCTTATAGTTATCGTGTCGCAACAACCGCAGGGAAGTTCTATAAATGTTTCAAAACTTATGTTCCAAAAATCGCCAATGGCGGCAGGAGTAACCACTGCCACGGCATTTCTCAAAACTTCGCCATTTTGTGTCAATGCAACTGTAATGGGTTCAAGCACACCGCCCTCGTCAGCAGGAGCAATCGCCACGTTCGCATTGAAATGTACCTTATAAATTGTTTTGCAACAATTAGATACGCCCTTTACACGAAAAACGCCCGAACTGTCATTGTGAGAAATTAAACCCTTTTTGCAACATCTGTCTCCATTAAGAAACAAAATGTTTTCGTCAACCTCAACAAATTGTGAGGGAATATAAGAATATTCAACTGCCATAATAAATTCTCCTTTTGAAAATAAATAGAGGGGAGTAAACGACTACTTTTGCTCATTTACTCCCCGAAAGTCATTATCGGACAGTAAGGTTATCGTCCGAACATCCGCTAAATGCGAAAGTAGTCAATCTTTTATCTAATTTTAGAAACCGCCGTTACCGCCACAACCGCAACCGTTGTTAAAGCTTACGGGCTGATAGCAACAGTTAGGATTGGGAACAACATAGGCAGGAATGGGACAAGTCTGTCTGTCAAGACCGAGTCTGCGAATAAGCTCTGCGGTTTGTGCTTCTTGATTTGCTGCGAGGTAGTTGTTTTGCTTTTCTTGAGAAGCCGCAAGACGAAGTGCAAAGTTTTCGTCACGAAGAGCCTGTACCTTTTCGTTGCTCATATAGTCGATAATTCTATCACCGAGCTTGTCGATTGCTTGCAGAGTGTTGCAGTTGTATGCTTGTGCATCAAAGCGGCTCTGCATATTCATCTTTTCCATATCGCAGCAACAATCGGAAATCTGTTTAGAAATCGTCCAACTGTTTCTTTCGTTGCCATAAGCAACATCCTTGATTGCACCCTTTACATCGCAGCAACAATCAGCTATCTGCGATTGAATTGCATTGGTGTTCTGCAAAGCCTGATAACCGAGGTTGCAAATTGCTCCGTCGAGTGTGCGGAAATTGCCGTTAATAGTGTTGTTCAACGCATAAGTGCTATCCGCAAGTCCGTAGGTCTGTTGGTCGAGTTTGGAAATGAGGGTTTGTTGGTCTACTGCGGCACGAACATCAGCTTGGGTAGCACAAGGAGAGCCGCAGCCTCCACCGAAACCACCAAAGCCACCAAAGCCACCGCCACCATTACCGCCAAAACCGTTTCTGCCCCAACCAAAGAGAAGCAGAATTACAATCCAAGCCCAATCGTTTCCAAACATACCGTTGCCGTTATTACCACCACCATTGGTGGAGTCACGACCGACTGCATATCCTGTTGCGAAGCCATTAGATTCTTCCATCATAATTTTTTCTCCTTATAAAATATATATTGCTAAATCGGTGCGCGCTTACCGATGAAAGCCGTTAGTGATTTCCCATAATCTGCGCCACTTGCTGTGCTATTTGGGAATATTGATTGAATTGAGCTTGCGACATAGCTCCTGTCTGCAAAAGCCTCTCAACTTCTTGACGAGGATTTCCTGTGAATTGTTTTCTAAATTCTCTTGCCTGTTGTGCCAACTGTTCAAGAGGATTGTTATTTTTTCCAAACTGATTGTATAAATTATTCGCCATCATCTACCTCCTCAATAACCCTTTTTATGGTTTTTGTTTTCGGCTTTGCTTTCAATTCATCCAATTCGCTACGTAGAGCCTCAAATTCTTTCTGTAAGCCCTCGAATACATCTATGCGAACAAAATCCTTGCCACATTGACAAACGTGCTTATCGGGGCTTTTAGGTGCGTTTTCAGCGGTGCGCTCTGTGTAGTCAAGAATACGCATTGAAGGCACACCTTGAGCATTGACAGATTTAATGTAAACTGTGTCTTGGTTTTTGTCCCAAAGAGTGACACTATTATTGGGCGCGACAGGGTATGAGGTTGCTTCCGTTTCATTCAATACCCAAAGCATATCGTTTGTCGGTGCAGTTTGTGGCATCGGCATCGTCTGAAGAGGTTGCTGCATTTGCGGTTGTTGAATTGGTTGACTAAACGGTTGACCGCCTTGCATATTTGGGTTGTCTTGCGGAATTGATGGGTTGTAATAATTCATAGGTCTGTAATAGGGTGCATAATAAGGTGAGTAAGCCATTAGTTTTTCTCCTTTATTTTTCAAAAAGTATTGATTTTTTATTGAATATGTGATATACTATTTATAGTGGATAGGGTAGCTCCCGAAAGTCGAAAGCCTTGTCGATTTCCACTAAATCTTTTATAAAGGCATTTTACACTTGGAAAGGCAAGGTGTTATTTTTATGCAAGAAATTTGGAAAGATGTGCAAGGGTATGAAGGACTTTATCAAGTTAGTAACTTGGGAAAAGTGAAAAGTTTTCGAGGAAGTTGTAAATTTGGCAAACCAAAAGAACTCTTATTAAAACCAACTCTAATAAATTCGGGATATGGAGTTGTAACTCTTTATTCAAACGAAAAAAGGAAAAAATTTCAAATACATCGTCTTGTTGCGACTGCGTTTATACCCAATCCTATGAATTTACCTTGTGTAAATCATAAGGACGAAAACAAACTTAACAACTCTGTTGAAAATTTGGAGTGGTGTACCTATGAATACAACAACAATTACGGTACTGCAAGAATTAGAACATCGTACACACAATCCACACCGATTGAACAAAAAACATTAGAAGGTTATCCACTTGCAACCTACCAATCAATTCGTATTGCATCTACTCTGTTGAATGTTCGATATGGAACGATAAAAGAATGGTGTGCAAACGGAATTGGTGGTGGATGTATATGGGAATACATTTAATATCAAGTGGCGGAGTTTTCTCCGCTACTTTCTTTTTTTTCGTAATAATAAATGGGAAATTCATTTGCGGAGTTCCAAGAGTCAAACCAATCGCCGTCAAATACTGTTAAAACGTGTCCTTCTACTACTACAACATACATTCCTTTGGGGTAATCTCTGCAAAAGTCCTCTACTGTGTAATCATCGGGTTTATCATCGGGAATAGGCATACGCTTGAACCCTTTTGACCTTAAAAAAGCTCCCCAAGTTGAATTTGAACTTGGCATATTTTTTTGCATTAAGCCAAATATTGCTATATTCGTATACGCCTCGTCCCAACTCATTCCTGTTGCTCTTGTTATTGCTCTAACAGTACAATCGGGTGCGTGTTTTCCTGTCGGGTTTGGGTTCCAATATTTCCAAGCCATTTCTTAAATCTCCCATTTCAATTTCCCATCTTTTATCAGTTCAATGATGGTAGAATAGACCGTAACAAAATCCATATTCTTCAGTTCTTCATTGTTTTTTATGTATTCAGAAATTGTCAAGATAACACCCCCTATTTCTGCCCAAATTATAACAAAAAGCACACGAAATGTTGTCACCAAATCGTGTGCTTTAATAAGATTTATTCAATTTTTTCGTCATTTTTTCGTCACTTTTCCTTGAATAGTTGCTTTTTCATAATAGACTTTAAGTTTTTCACATAATCCCAAGATATTGGATTTTCTTGAGTCTCGCATAACCATAACCAAACATCTTTGGGCTTTTCCTTATCGACAAAGAATTTTATAGCCATTTGTGTCTTTAACTCATTGTAATTATGTTTCTTGCAAAGTGCGATTAACTTATCTTTCTCCGTCTGCGGTTCAAACAACAGACTTTCGATATACATTATTATCGGTATTGCTACACCAACGGCAATGTTCCACGTGAAACTGATATTTTGCGGAACACATAATATAGCAAGTCCAAACAAGAATGTCATTGTCGAAACACTTATGCACTTCTGTGTGTTGTTAAAGTGATATATCTTCGGAACACAAAAACGGGTAGCCATAAAGCCTCCTACCATAAATATTGTTTCAAGCAACCTATCAAAAAGCCAACCAAAACATAATACTGTCAGTAAGAACGCTAAATAGCCACCCACTTTGCGAGAATAAAACTTGATATTGAGTTTAGTCTTTGCACTCAAGTTCAGCAATCTTCTCATCTATCGCCTTTTTCTCCTCATCGGTCTTTGCTTTTTCTCTCATCTTTTTCAATTCTTCAACATCGTTACATTGAAGCCATACAAACCAAGCTCCCATTATTTTTTCTCCTTTTTATCGTTTATTATATTTGAATAAAAATAGTAAAGCGCCAACATTATAATAACATCTATGGAGTATATCATACCAACCAAAACATCGTCGCTCGGAATTATAAATCCGTCTATGCTTTTTACAAATATTGACACAAACTGAAAAACAAACAACATTAAGTTTGCTGGTATTATGTAAATGTGCCTTTTTGGTCTTTTAATAGAAAATATAGCAGGTAAAACTATCGCTTGCCATACATCAAAAATCAATCCTAAATTTTGGCTAAATGTTTTTAATAAGCATCCAACCAAAACCGTTATTGATAACACACATATTTCCCATTTCTTCATCTTATATTTCCCACATATAGCAAGTATAAATAAGTAGGAAGACAAAAATGAATACAAACATATTAGTATGTAATTCAGCCAAAAGTGTTTTTCCGCATACTCGCAGACTTTAATAAAATTCTCGTTGTTGCACATAATCTCAAACAGATTACCGCCAAACAACTTGATACCAAAGCATATCGCAAGTGCTATCCAACACACCACGATTACTCGTTTTAAGTATCTTTCTTTATCGAGTTTTTCCATACTCTCTCTTTTCTGTCGGCAGGGAATGACTTTATCTCACTCCCCACCGACTTTATTTATTCACTATCTATGAAACAATCAACAAATATATCAGCAATCCTACAAACCAATATATTAGATGTTAGTAACTTGATGGATAGCGCGAATAACTGCTTCAAGATTAGCTTTTTCGTCGCGGGTAACTTTACCATCCGCTTTAGCCTTTTGATAAAGTGCTTGAACGGTTGTGGTGTCGATGCCTGCGCTTTTGAGCTTATCAATCGCCTTTTCGATTTCTCTGTGCTCATCATCGGTAATCTCTACGGAACCAGTGATGCCAGAAGCAACTCCACGGAGCTTGTTCTTGCGAGAGTTTGCATTGTTATCAGCATAAGCCTTTACGATAACGCCAATTTGCTCGGTGAGAACGGGAAGGTCATCCTCGGAGACATCCATATTACTTTCGCGCATTGCGTTGATGAAAGCCTTTGCGAAAGCTGCTGCTTCTGCTTCCTTATACTTTCTAACAAGCAGATAAGCATAGTTAGCAATCAAGCCACCGCCAATAAACCACATACCGTGGATATCTACGGAGAACAGAAACTCACCAAACTTACCAATACCATAGCCAAAGCCTGCACAAAGCAAAACGCCAATGACTTCGTTGATAAATCTGCGTTCCTTATCGTTGGAAGTGAGTTTTTTAGTGAGGGGTGTAAAAGACTTCTTAACAACGGTCATAACGAGATAGGTCAAAACAGCAACGCCAATCATCCAAAAATAACCGCCAAAATTTGTGTACGCATAATTAAGCATAATTTTAATTTTCTCCTTTTTCTGTTACAATTTCTTGTGTTTCATCGGTTGGAACTGTAACTTCATTCTCAACCAATTCTTCTACGGTTGGTTCTTGGTCTACTGATTCCGTAGGCTCTTCAGTAGATTGATCTGTTTCGACAACCTCTTCGGTTTCCAAAACATTTTCCTCTGTGGTGGGTTCGACCTCTTCAACATTAGGTTCGGTTTCTTCCACGACTTCGGGAGTCGTTGTTTCTGCATCTTGTACGTTTACTTTTACATCAAGTCCAAATGATGCTCCAACTATCACCAAGATAGAAAGAATAAATCCCAAGATACATTTTACAAGTCCTTTTGTGTCCTTCATACCCTTCTCCTTTCCATTTATTCTAAAACCTTTCGGTATTTAGGCTAAATCTCTATCATATACTTCTTCTTGAACTGATAGTTTTTGTTTCAATAAACCATCATATGAGTATGATATTCCAATAATTCGAAATTGCTTCGGTGTTTCATCTTCATTGACTCTCAAAGGAACTGCTTTGCCTTTTTTCATAACATAGGGAACAATGATATCGTACTTCTCAAAGTGATCGGATAAATCATCCTTACTAAATGCTTTTTCTCCTTGTATATCATAGTAATCGTTGAATAAGCACTCAATTTCAAAACATTCTCTTCCAGTAGCATATCGCCTTATGGTTTCTTTCAAAATATGTTCCCCAAGAGGCTCACCATTATAGTGACTACTTGATTGAATAAGGTCATTCGAATCGATTGTGGTATAACTTATTATATCGTTTTCTTCGGCATCCGTTGTTATTTTTGTCAATAACTTTGTTTGTTCATCTTCAAAACAAGTAAGAAGTATTGTATCTTCAATATATTTATCTTTTTCTGTAAGACCAGCATAATCGTAATAAATCCTGAACGAATAACCACTTCTAAGTTTTACATCAACCTTTTCGTAGTTTCTTAAACTTGCAACCATATAACTCGTTGCACCAGAAGAATAATCTTTTGATTCTCCGTTCAAAGTTTTTGTTCCGTAAAAATATCTGGAGTTTGCAATGCTTTTTGTCTTTTTTTGTGTATTTAATTCATAAGAAAGTTTATTTAAGAGATACTCATACTCAGATCCTTTTATATTTTCATTGATATTGAAATCTGCACCAGATATAGACATCGGGTATTCTCTTACTAATTCTCCCTCTGTATTTGTTTCCGAACTGTAATTTATATAAAGCCTATTTACTAATCTAATACGAGTATCTTCTTCAGTTGAAGGTACATATTGATGTTTTTTTCTTTCAATAACTTCTATGGATGGGTTTTCAATCTTTACGAAATAAGATTTTGAAATTGAAATAATGTTTTTAGGCATTACATAAATTGGAACTACACTCTTTCGTTCTCCATCTATAACAGGATAACCGTCCTTACCTTCAAAAATCCTACACATACTTGCTTGGCATATTTTTGTCATTCTATCCCAAATTGTTCCGTATTGTAGATAAGGGCAATATATATTTGTTGAAAGATTTGTTACAGTATTACCTTTACTCAAATTATAATTTGGATAATAATCTTCATAATGATTGGCTTCAGCACCAGTTGTAGGTGGTGAAAAACCAGCCAAATATTCTATTGTTTTTGAATCAAAAGGGAAAACATCTCCAGTTTCACCTTCAGGTACATTTATAGAAGAAGGTTTGCTCTGCCAATCTATAAGTCTACCAACCAATTGAATGTCAACTCTTCGTGTTTCATCGTCAAAGTCAACAGTATCGACCTTGAAAGTAGCAATAAGTGTTTCTTGATTTTTAGCCAAATTTTTAGCCAAATAAAATTTAACTATACACTTTTTAATATCCGTAGAATTAACATTTTGTGAGTTAAAATATCCTATGTTATCAATGAACGAAATAGAACCGCGATTTGCATAAATGCCCCAATTCACCACATCGGTAAGGTTTCCTCTATCCAATGCACCAAACTCGCAAGACAACATATTTCTGTCTATCGTCATTACAACTTCTTCGCCATTGAATATCTTTGCAATAAGTCTTTTGTTCTTTTTCATTTTTATCACCATTATTCAAGGTAGTAATCTTCACCGTCAATTATGTCATCGGAAATACTAACTATTGAACCATTTTTTGTATGAAGGTAATGCGAATTTGAAACAATATAGTTACCAGAAACATCCAAGAACGTTATGTTATTGATAAATTCCGACCAATTAGACTCAAGAGGAGCATAGAACTCTTCAACTGTTCCGTCAAATTTCTTTATAGAAAAATCTGTCGTTCTGTTTGTTCCAATCAATTCGATAGAGAAATCTTGTATTCCCAATGCAATCAAATATTGTTGATATATCTTCGGCATACTTGTTGGAGCAACATACATTTCGTTAACAACTCTTTTGTTGGCAACTGGGTCGTAACATCTAACGATGAACCCATTTGACGTTTTCAAGAGTTTCATTGTTTCTCTATAATCCTTAATGTTCATCATACTGTACTTGATAACAAGTCTCGGTGTTAAAAAAGTTTCGTACTCTTCAATGTCGTTTATCTTTCCATCGTTTGTTCTCACGGGTTGTGTTGTGTATGCCTTTTCCTCAAGGTAAGAATACTCCGCATAACCCGTAAGTTCAACCGTTTTGCCATTTGCAGATATTGTAATTCTATCAATTTGGCTTTGTCGATATGCTTGTCGTAATTCTTGTGGCAATCTGCTCTCTTGTTGTTGTGCTGTTCTTTTTGTGTAAAACTGCATTATTGCCTCCTTATACTCTTACGAAATCATATCCATTTCTTTTTGCCGTGTTTCGCATTATGTTAAACAATCTCTGTCCGTCAACATATACTTCCGTTGTATCATCACTTTCAGTTCCATTGTCGGTAGCAGCAAATCCACGAATAAATCCTCTTGCAACCGCATCTTCCAACTGTTTCATATTCATTATGGTAGATCCACCACCGCTTGTTTGTGTTACAAGTTCAGGACCTGCTTCACCTGCGTAGAATAGTGAACCCTTTGTTGCAAGACCGCCGTTGGCGTGCATTTCGACATTTCTTTGCATATCTTTTGCTGCCGCACTTGCCGTTGCCATAGATGCTACTATTGCCGCTACACCAACTGCGATTGCTCCTGCCGCAACACCGACAGACCAAGATGCGTGGAAAGTCGCTATTGCCGATGCCGCCACGAAAGCCGCTCCTGCTACTATTTTGAGGATTGTAGATGCCCTTTCAAGGCTCGACATATCACTCCAATTTTGCAAGTCCATAAGACCACTTGATAATAGGGATATTCCTGCAACCAATGTCATAGTTTTTGTATAAGTGCTTGTCATTATCATTCCAAACTTGCCTATTCCATTACCCGTTAAAAGCATTCCCGAATTAAGCATAACCGTTTCAGTTCTTAACAATCTCATAACAGAAATGTAAGCCCTTAATTGATTTACAAAATTCATTATATTAAGCAAAGTTTGTGCATTTTTCCAAGCAATTAAACCTACAACAACAAGACCGATTGTTTCCTCTAATAGACCAAGTTTGTCTAAAAGGTCAACTATATCTGTAAATTTTTCAACTATTCTTACAAGATAAGGTGATATTTCAACAAACAAGTCTGCAAGCGATTTGAATACTTTTATTCCTGCGCTACCAAGCAAAGAAAGAGAATTATTCATACTCTTCCGAAAATCCTCGTTAGTCCAATAAGCATATTCTATCGCACCAACAAGAACCATCCACGGCTTTGTCATAAGACCTATAAAGGTTATCAATCCACCAATAGATTTGGCAATATCCCCGATGTTTTCTTTAACAGTTTCACCGTCTTTAAGCCATTGCTTTGATTGCTCGTCATACTCATATCCCCAATCTTTGAGAATATCGTATGCACCCTTGATGTTCTTTTCTGCATCACCGAATAATGCGACATTTTTTGATTTACCAAGTATTTCCTCATACTCTTGCATAGCCTTGAGCAGTTCTGCGGAAATATCAACATCACCGCCTACCTCGGCAGAGGATAGGACTTGGAACTTATCAAAGCCAAGAAGTTTTCCTTTATATTCGTCAACTTGCTTGTTTATTCCGTCCCATTCTTCTTCCATTCCTGCAAGAGGGTCTTGTGCTTTCTCTTCCGTTTGTTCAACATATCCCATATTGATAGCGAAAGATTTAGCAAGTTCTTTTAATGCCACCAAATAAGCATTTATTCTCAAAATAATGTTACTTTGTTTCAGCCATTGATTTGCACCTACACCTATCCAAGTTGCTATATCCTTGATAGTTTCGGACATAAATCTTGCTTGGTTTGCAGTTGAAGTGATGGTTTTTTCCATATCCCCAACCGCAGTATCTTTCATTTGACGATACACGGCAAGAATACGCAGCAATCTCTTTTCGGTTTCGGAAAGTTGTCTTACTGACTTTGTACCGCCAATATCCTTGTAAACTTCATACAAAGTTGCTTGTGTAATATCATATCCACTCTCGGAACGGATAGGTCTAACTTGACCTGCCAATACCGCTTGGAATTTAGTCATAGCAGACTCTATACTTGTATTATACAAAGAAGCATAGTCGAGAGCCATTTGAGAAAGTGTTTCAGAAAGACCATAAGCCACTTCTTGATTTATGCCACCCAAAGAGGATAACATATTCTTGAATGTTGCTTGGTAATTCATCAGCGTAACTTCCGAAATACCATAGGCTCTATTCATTTCTGTAATAAACTTTCTTGCTTCTGCGGTATTGCCCCTCATAGCAACTTGCCAAAGGTTCAGTGTTTCTTCGTAGTCGATACCATACTGAACCACTTTAGCCAAGTTTTGACCTAACTGTTTTGTGATATTTCGCACAAAGTACAGTTTAGCCACCATTGAACCGAAGTTAAGGCTTTTTGAAAGGTTTTTAGCAAGGTTTGTAGCACCTGTCGCACCACTTGACCTTGAAGAACCACGACTTGACGATGAACCACCACCGCCACCACCGTTTATTGCGCCATCAACACCGCCTGCACCGTTTATATCGGAAATAACTTTATGAAGGTTTTTAAGAGCATTTGTGGTTGAGTTTATTCTCGCGGTTGTACCCTTATTATTAACGATTATGTCAAGTTGTAGGGTATCTATAACCATAGTCTTAAACTCCTTTCTTGTTATTTATCTTCGCAAGTTGTTTATAATAGCGATAAAGTCTTTCCCTCTCTAATTCTTTCTGCCGTTCCGTCATTTCCGCTTCGCCATCATCATTCGTAGGCATAGGGCAATCGGGATATTTCGGCATTTTCTTATCTGTACCTTTATCAGCCAATCCTGCAACCAAGATTGTGCTTTGAAGTGCAGACTTGACATACGCACCGATTAGCCACGCTTCTTGTCGCTTTTTATCGCTCTCCATTTTGTACTTTTTTTCATAGTTCAATAAGAGCCTTGGATTTCCATACCAATACTGTTCGACAGTCATACCTAATACAAGTGCGTAGTCAAGCAAATCGTCATAAAAATAATCAAGTGTTATTCTTTGCCGATTTATTTGCGTTTTGTTAGAATTTTGCTTTAGTTCATCGTGAACTTGACCTTTCGCTTGGGCGCTACTTTTTCGTTTTGGCGCAATGCCACCATAAAAAAATTTGTCATACCTTTAAGAAATTCCTCGTTAAATTCAAGGCACTCCTCGGCAAGTTCGATAATGTCATCTCTGCTACCCACACGGATTTCTCCTGCATCAAGCATCTTGGGGAACAGATTTTTAAGCATATCGGGCATATCATCGGAAAGTGCAAACAGTCTATCTGCCTTACCTTCCTCGATAAGTCGCATTACCGCATTAGAGGTATCTTCGTCCTCAATATCAAAGTTTACGCCATTGAAAAGTACATCTACAAGCGTTGAGTAGCCTTTCAAAGCTCCAACCGCCATAGAACGATTAAGCACTATGTCAAAGTCGCACATTACCTTTGTTCCATCTTCCTCATACAGTTTTATTGTCTTTCTGTAATCCATAATTGTTTCTCCTTTTATAAGGTTGTTTATTCAATTTTTATTACGATGCGGTTGCAAGTGTTGCTCCAAACTTCATATCACCTGTAATGGTAAACTTTAATCTAATAGTGATTCTATCGTTTACGGCAAGGTTGTAAGCGCCCGTCTTAATAGGCAAAATCGGAATGTACGTGTTATCGCTCTCTTTGTCGGGAATAACAATCTTGAGCCAAGCGGCTTCTCCAGCCAAAGAATCCCAAAGAACTTCTGCATCTGCATCATCGGTAGCATTAACAGTAAGAGCTTGAATACCCGTAGTGTCAATAAGTCCAGAAACGCTGGACTTGTAGGTTAAGTTATCAAACGAGGTTGTTTCAATGGTATCGGGGTCAAGGTCGATTTCGGTCATTTCGATAACTTGAGGAATAAGGTCGTCAGGCTCGGTTGTGCTTTCAATAGCGCCTGCGCCTACATAAAACTTGACTCCAAGACTTGTCAAAACTTTCGCCATAATTTATCTCCTTTAATTTATTTTTTGGTAATTTCTGCAAATGTAAAATTCATAACGGAGTGGGGAAGTATAAGTGGTCGCGCCTTGTGCAACTGGCATACCAAAATTTTCACCAACTCTTCGTAATCTTACAATGTTTTTGTTCCACTTTATCGCTGTATTTTTATCAAACAAATGCGATATTTTATCAGCGAAAATCATAGAAACTTCTTGTGCCGATTTCATTTCACCCTTTATTCTCAACTGCTGACAATAAGGTAAAATTTGCACAGGGCAATAACTTATATTTTCACCTTCCGTAAAACTATCGTATTGCTCGGCATCTGTGTCTTGCATAGGTTGAACAAAAATGTGCGGTGGAGTAACTGTAACACTTTGATTGTTTGCATAATCTACTTTGACTTCTTTCTCATAATCTGTGTCATTATTGAGATTTTCTTTTAGATATGCAATTATATCATCCCAAAATTGTTTCATATTCCACCGCTTTCATTTTGAAAATATTTGCTTATTATTATGTGTGCTTGTTGCCTAATGTATTGTGAGGTTTCCCACATTTCTGCTTCGGCAGGGTTTCCTTTTACAAAAGCGTGTCCCCATATCCAACCCTTTTGTCCGTTTCTTTCGGTTTTGTGTTCACTATCATAGTAGTACACCCACTCGCCTGTTTCTGGAACTCCGCTTCGGGGGAGATTGCCTTGATATGTTCCTTTTGCATATTCACCCGTACCAAACTCAAAGAACGCTACGGCATCACCTTTTGCATAGATAGTGGCTCTTGTTCCGTGTGGTTCAAAACCAACTGTTATACTTGGTGGGTTGTGTCCGTGTTCGGAATACTTCTTTCTCGCAAACTCGCTTGCTTTTTCGCATAACTCTATCATAGCCATACGAAAGTCTTTCAAAAGTCTGCCGTATTCCTCGACCACTTTCATATAGTGTTCAAGATCGCTTAAATCTATCGTAGAAGCCATTTAGTTGTTCCTCTCGATAATTTGCTCAATCTCGACTTGTATCGCCTTGTAGCCCAATCTTACGGCTGTTACGCGTGCATTAGCACCGTCACCGTATTCATAGCCTTTCACAATAGGGTCGGGTTTATCTCCGTCAAGGTACAAAAGGTCGCCAACGGAATACTCGTTTTCGTTACCTCGTAGAGAAAGTTGCAAACGCCATCTTTGATTTACGCTTTCGCCATATTTGAGTGTGTCAACATATCCGTCAAGTGGTTGGTAATTTCCCCACTTTTTCACGGGCGGTTGATACTCAATTATGCTCTTATCGTCATTATGTATTCTTTTGCAATGATAAAACTCTTTATAAGCAATCATCTTTTAATCACTCCAACGACAGGGGAAAGCATATTTATCAATCCAAGCGAAATTTGCGAGTTGTCAAAGTTAATCTGCAAACCATTTTCTCGGTATGCGGTAGCACTTGAACACCCTGCTCTCTCCACGATTTCATCACAACAAGCATTTAGCCACGCCGTTTTTCTCGGTGTTTCAATATCGTCCTCGTCATAATACGAAACGTCGGATTTATAGACTATGCCGTAATAAAACATTTTCGCTTTAGCGATTATTTCTGCCGCATCTTCTTGCGAAATCCACGGATATTTATTAAGTATTCTCGTTACATAGTCCATAAGTTACCTCACTTAATTTCTGTACTGTGCCTCTCTTGCACGAATATCATTTTTTTCCGTATCTTTCGTAAGACTCTTTTTCTTCGGTTCTTGCTTTACAGGCTTTCCGTTCACCTTGGGAGTGCGGTCAGCCTTACGGTCGTGCCGTCTTAACAACATTCCCATAGTTTATCTCCTTAAGAAATGGTGAGTTTAATTGCCTTGCTCTCGTCCTTGAGGTAAGCAACATAATGCTCGTCTGCGGTAATAACAGTAGTCTTTGCAACAATGTCTCTGTCGGTTTCTACCATTACATCACGCTTCATCTCAAGACCAAGTGCTCCAGCCGCTACGATAAAGCCCTCGTTTGCGGACAACTTATCGGAAATAGTTACTTGAAGTCCTGCTACTTGACCTACAGTTCCACGAAGCAAAACAGCATCGGAGTTCTCAATGGGCAGAATTTCGGTAGCGATTTTCGCATAGTTTGTAGAGTTGATAATGAGCGTTGCGGCTTGATTTACATTCTCACCAAACTTTGCTCTTGAGGTAAGAAGTGCGGGAATATCAAGGGAAATAGGAGCATTAAGAGTAGCACCACGAAGTGCCTCAAGCATATCGTTGTCTACCTTGTTTGCAATAGCCATCTTGAGTTGGTTCTTTGCTTCTCCTACGGTATCACCATAGCCATTAAGAACAGACTCATCGGTGAGTTCAACACCACGTCCTGCTTTCTTAATAGTTACCTCGGTTTCAGAGGTCGTCATCTTTGCAATCGGGATGTCCTCGCCCTCTGCTACATCGGTTGCATCTCCAATATCATTAACATTCATACAAGGTCGTTAATCTTGTACCGTTCTCTTATGAACTGCTATATATTACTATATAGATTAGACTATATCTTCACCCTTTCGGGTGCTTCCCACTTCCACTCACTTGAGTGTACTCCCTTTCGGGATAGTCGTTGAGGTTTCCTTGTAAAAGGCTTACCTGCTGATTGCCCTTAAATGAGATGAGCTTTTAAGGGGTTTCCAGCATTTCAAGAAGTTTTCGATAAGCATTTCTGCTTAAAGGAGCATATTTTGTTTACCCAAATTTAGGCATCGTAAGAGTGTTGCCTGCTCTACCTTGAAGTGTTCTACCAACGGTCGCAAGGGGAGCGAAAACGATAGCGTTGGGAAGTTCTGCGGAAATCATATCAGCGAGAACTTGGGGGTTAATCAAATCAGCAATTCTTGTTGCATTAGAACTTGCGGGCATAATTTAATCTCCTTTTATGAATTTAATTGATTATAAAGGTCGGGACTTTCATTGTAAAGTTTAACTTTTTCTTGATAGTCCATTCGAGCAAATTGCTCTTTAGTAATAGTTCCCGTGTTATTAACGGGGGGCGGTGTAGGATTGCTCGACAACAACTCTTGCTTGATTGTTTCACGGAGTTGTGCTTCTTGCGAGGCTTGATACTCGTTCTGCTTGGTAATAGCCTCAAAGGTCTTACCATCAGCAAGGAGTTCAGCCATTTCGCTTCTTATCTTTTCGTCTTTAATGTGAGAAAGTTCCTTTGCATACTTGTTAATCGAGTTCTCTCGTTCAATCTGCTTGAAATACTTTTCTCGTTCTGCGATTTCTTGTTCTCTCTTTTCCTCATCGGAAAGTTTGCCAAGATACTTCGCCTTGTAATCGTCTCTTTCTTCCACAAGCGAATTGTACTTGCCAAGTGCTACATAATTTCCAGTAGCCAAGTCAGCAAATTTTCTGTCCTTGAGAAGTGTGTCGATTTCTGCGTGAGAGAGATTTTCATTATAACCCTCACCAATCAACTCTTTAAGTGTTGCCATAGTTTCTCCTTTACACTCGCCTTAATTTATAAATCCGTAGTCGGCTCTACGATTGAGTGCAGCATATTTTAAGTGCCTTATGCTCGGCAAAATATTATATTAAGAGCTTTCACTCTTGAATATCGGTTTTGGAATTTGTGTTTATTTGATTTTGTTCGGCAAGTTGCTTCTTGTATTCCTCGATAGCCTTTCCTGCCGCATCGGGTTCGTTTGTGATGCCTACCCACTTTGCTCTCAATGCAGGGGGTACATCTTCACGGAAGTAATCCCACGCTTGAGCCTTAATAAGCAGATTTTCGTTTCTGTTGATATTATACTTCGGCTCTATATCATTGGAGTTAAGTGTTCTAATAGGACAATCCTTTGTGTTCTTGCATATAAACAAGATGTGTTCAAGCAAATCTCTATCGCCTTTTCGCATAGAGTTTACTTCGTTCAGCATAATAGTATAAGCGTTCTGCCAACCTGCACCTGCTTCAGCGGCGGCATTATTTCCACTACCAACTGAAGCGGTTTGCAACGGAACACCATTACAATTATAAAGTGTTTCGATGAGCCTATCGGTGAACACATCAATCTCGTTAAGATTAAGTGCCGAAGTGAGTGTTTTCAAGTCAGCAGGGAATTGAGGATTTGACGGTAACAACTCAACAACTCCATTTTCTTTCATTGAGGAGAATGTTTCCAACTTTTCTTGTGCATTAGAGCCAAGTGATACATTGTAAAATACATATATCAAGTTTACAACATCGTCAATGTTATCAAGTGTTGAACTCATTAAATCGTCTATCGCATTTTGAACTGATAATCCATTTTCTACCAATCCAACTTTGTCGCTCTTTGCGTATTTTTCAACCAAAGGAAGCAACCTGTAAAATTTTCTCGGCTCTGACTTGATAAGTTCAAACTTATTCGTAAGTTCTCCACACTTGTACTCGGCATACATAGTAGGCAAATAAATAGACATAATAATATATGTTTCTTTTTTGCCAGCGTTTATTTTTGTTATCTCGGTGAATATAACATCAAACAATGCTTCTTCACCAATGTATGATGAATAGACCTTTGTGCAAGTATCGGCAGGCATAAGAAATAGGTCAAATGGTGATTTGTTTTGTATATCCTCAACAATCTCTTTCGGCTGAATAAAATAATATCCAAGTCCTGCACTATATATCCACTTGGTAATTTCTACATCAACAGTTCTTCCATCAACATCTTCCCAATACCTATTAAGATATTTCATTTCGTCATTTTCGATACCATCATTAAGTGCAAACTCTTTTGGGTTTCCAACCGCATATCCGCACTTGAAATCGACCATAGCAGACAAATGAGGTGTTACAACTTGGTGATTTATCTTATCGGAACTATAAGGACGTTGCTTCATAAGAACATCGTGTTCGCCAAGGTATATATCATACATCTTTCTTATTTTCGTTTGATTTTTTTGAAAAGTAGAAAGTACATATTCCAAGTATGGCTCAATATTTCTTAATGTCAATTCCTTTTTCTTCAAAGGTATCTTAATCTTTTTTACGCCTATCGACATACTATCTCCTTAAAAATGAAAAAGTGCATAAATACCGCTTTAATGGTATCTACGCACCTTAACTAATCTTGTGTTTACACACTTCTCTTGGAGTTGTCAAACTTCGCTTCAGCAAACTTTGGCAATCTCTTCTTCTCACTAAATCTTATTCGTCTTTTACAGTTTTCACAAAATACTTTCTCATTGGCTTCTCTTATATCGAAGTCGATGAATATATCATCACTAACCGTCATAAGCGGTTTAGCACATATAGGACATTTTACTCGTCTCATATTACACCTTTTTATGTCTATTTTATTATACATTACCACATTTTTTATGGTTTGTCAATACTTTTCTAAAAAATTATCGTCTAAAAGTTGAAACTTTGCCAATAGATAGCGAATTTTTGGTTATAAACTCTTGTACGAACATACAAACGGAGTCAATGCTATCGTCAATTTTCGCCTTATCGTTCCAAGCGATTATATCTTGCATAAACCTACCCGTCATACTGCTCAAAGAGAATACCTTTCGTGCAGGGAATACAATCGTGTTGATAATGGGAGTCCAACAAGTCATAATCTTGACCTCTTTTTTCTCCACACTATACTTTTCTATAACCTTGCAGTTAGCATACCCTCTCGCCAACAGTTTATCCATAATTTGCTTCTTAATGTCGGAACAAGTGTTTATTTCCACCACCAATAGAGTTACATTGTGCTTAATCAGCATATCGCATATCCAATCAAGCTCTGTTCTTCCATCGGGGAGTATATAATCAAGTGGCTTTTTCTCATAGTATGTGTCTATCAAATAGTATAGATTTTCACATTTGCTATAAATACCAAGTGATATATTGTTTGCTCCTGTTCTGGGCAAGTCAAGTGAAGCCATACAAGTATCTTCTCGATTGCCACCTTCCGACTTTTTCAAGGGCAGAGAAGTGTATGTTTGCAAATTATCCCAATAGAACGGAGAATTAAGCGGTGTTTCGGGTTGCTGTTGCTCCATAGCCGCGAATGTGCGTGGGTCACGATTTCGTTCAAGTCTTGCACTTTCAGTAGAGAATTTCTGCGGATAAGTGCTTTCGTCCGTATCGTAGTCAAGTTTTGGCACACTAATAATGACAAACTTCGTCTTTTCGTTTATCTTCGTGTACTTGAACTTCTTGTCGGCTACTGCGTTTTCTTCTCCATAATGCTCACGATAACGGCTCAAAAAGTCCTCCGTATGATACCTTGTGCCACCTGCTATCTCAAAGTCGAGATTATCGTCATATTTTCGCTTACTCCATTGGTCGCTATATTTCGCCCAATCCTTTTCGTGTTCAGGAACATTTTCTTTATCTTTTGACCTTGTAATATCGTCATAAAAGCGGAATTTGGCTCTTGCACCATCTACCGCCGTGTCTTTTGCTACAACAAGCAACGATTTAGGTCTTAACGAGCCGTGAATAAGTAAAATACCCTCACTCGCCTTGCCAATATCAAACATCATTTCCTTATTTCCGTTGAATTGTGCGTAATATGGGAACACTTTAGCATATCGAGAGTTTATCATCATTCCCGTTACCGCAGTTAAGGTGTCAACTATCAGTTTGTTGTTACCTACCACCTTTAGAACATCGTTGTTAATGTCATATCCAAAGATAAATGCTATCGTGATTGAGTCGGAGTAGCTCTTTCCGAAACCTACGGGAAATGACTTCGTTATCCTCTTAACCTTGCCATCTAAAATCATAGAATTTGCATAAAAGAAGAAACTCTCAAAGCAATTCATAGCGTGTTTCCACACCTTTTGGCTATCGGGTTTATCGAATTCCATATAAAGAGCAAAGTGTTTAAGCGACCTAAAAGAAGCAAGTGCATAAAAATCATCAAGCAAAATGAGATATTTCTTTCGATTTTCCTCAAGTGAATTTATCTCACCTTGTTTTTCTGCCCTTCTAACACCCGACAACCGCCCAAGAGTTCCAAGTTTTTGTGAAATTACACGGATTTTTGTTTCCACGATAGGCAATATGTCGCAGATGATGTCCTTGACATACTGCCTAATCTGTTTTTCTCCACTTACGCTCTCTTGAGGCACTAAATATTCGTGAATTTGATACCGATACATTTCAGCCATAGCGGACAATAGTTTAATAATCGCATTATCATTGTTAATGTCATAAACTATCGTCGCGCCATTGACCTTTTCTTTTTTACCTTTGCGAAATTTATCAAGTGTTAAGGCAAAATCTCGCAATATCTTTCCGTAATCTTCGTTACTTGACATTATTAACACTAATTAGTGACTTTTTCGCCACTTTTATTCCTTTCTCCGAATATCCGTGAGTTGTTTTTATGCTATCTAATAGTGCTTAAACTAACAAGAGTCGCATCAAATATACGAGCTTCTTTTCCGACACTACCATTTACTGTTGAGTTTACGCATCCAACTTTACCACGAAGAGTAACAGTGTCTCCTTCAACAGGCATTGTTTGATCGTAATCAAGAGTAATTTTTTGAATACTCATTTTATAACCATTTGAAGTAATAACACGGCAGAAACCGTCACTCTGTCTTGGAGCACCATTATTGAATGTAACAGAAATATAACAGTAATCGGGAAGAATATCTCCTTTAGCAAGGTTAAAACCAATTCCTTCGGCTTCATCCATAGTTAAAGCATAAGGATATTTTGGCAAATCGGAATTTTTAACAAGATACAGTTTTCTGAAATGCTGATTTTTTGTTACTCCTGCGGCATTAGTAATATGAATAGTATTATTACCAGCGTGTAGATGTACTAACATACCACTCATATATGCTCCTTGTGATTCATCACGAACTGCGAGCGCTTCTTCTTGTGAACTCCAACCGTGAGTAGTGACAAAAGCGTGTTCATATTTAGTGCCTTTGTTAATGGTATAGGTAGCTCCACGAAGTTGCTCGTCTTTTATACGAAGATGTGCGGCAAGTTCATAAATACCAGTTTCTTCAACAAAAAACTCATATCGCAGATAGTTACTTGAATTATCCGAACAATAAACGTGCGGTGGAAGTGTACCGATGCCTGCCGCCACCTCGTCATACTTCATATAGTGGCTTCCTGCTTCTTGATGCACACCACTATTGTTTGTTACCTCTGTAACTGCGTTAATGCTTATATAATTATAAGATGCAAAGCGGTTCGGTAATTTCTTTGAGAAAAAATATACTTCGGGTATTCCATCTCCCGTATTGTCAAAAGAAGATATAACAGGCGTTTCAGTAAAGTCATTTGAACCGCCACCGACAACAGGGGTAAACTCACCCCACTCATCATCGATATAACCCCAATAAGATTTGTTCGCAAGGAAATATATAGTGTCAAGTTCGGTCATATCTCCCAAACTTGTTACAACACCGCCATAAGAATAACCAAGTGCACTCAAAAGCGTGCCGACATCATACCAACCAACATCCGCTCCAAGTGCAGGTGCTATTTCGGCACTTACATACGCATATGCTGTTTTATCCGCTCGTTTATAATATACGGCATTGATGTTCACTCCATCTAAAGTGCAAGGCTCTCCAATTTCGGGGAGTTCATCCACGATGTGAGTCGCACCTTCCTGTATTTTTGTTTTTACAATCGGTTGATATGCGTATATGCCCTCGCTTAATCTTGCAATGGTGCGTTTATCAATTTCGTCTATAAGGACATTATCGGGATGATTAGGGAATTCGTTTACATCAACTATTGTTTGTTGCGGAACATCAACTGTAATCGTCACGTGAGATAAACCGTCATATCCTGCGCTTGGCGTTTCCACGAAAGTTCCGTTCTCGCGTATCATAACTTCGCGCCCTTGCAGTAACGCAGGAGCACCTCCCGAACCGCCACCTACAATTCTACTCAAAAACATTTCTTCTCTTGTAATAGGGGGTGGAGTTATTACACTTTGCCCTGCCGCTTTAGCAAGGAATAGTTCTTTTCTTGTGATGGGCGTTAAATTTTCGCCCGACATTATTTTTTCTTCTCTTGTTATAGCTTTCATTTTATCACAAAACCTTTCTTATTAGTCATTATGTGATTCCGACTTGTTCCAATAACTAATGAACCATTACTTGAATGTTCAATGAGTATCATTATGCTTCCTCCCGAATATAGCTCGATAAACTAGCCCAGTTTGTAGCTGCCTTGTAGACACTAGCACATCCACTCGGAACAATAATTTTATCAAGCATAGTCGTATCAAAAGTATTTGATTGTATTGTAGGCGGCACAGTGCCTTCAAACTTGTAAGTGCATTTGTTCGTTGTCGAGCCACATTTTAAACCACTTGTATCGATACTTTTGCATTTAGGGCCAATTGTGACTTTGGTCAGTGAATTTGTATTATAGAAAACGTTATTACAGATTGTCTCCACTTGAGGCAATGCGATCTCTTTCAAGCTAGTACAATTATAGAATGCAGTATCTCCAACTGTTACAATACTATCTGCATTTAATGTCGCCAAAGCGTTGCAACCTTGAAAACACGAACCTGCAATTTCTTTAACATCATATATATTTACTGCTGTTATTGCATTACAGTGGGCAAATGTAGAGCTTTGAAGAATTTTTATAGGAGAAGGGATTGCAACAAATGTCAAACCCTGTCTGCCCCAAAATATACGACCACCAGTTCCACCCATATATGTCAATGTATTAGGAAGTCTGCAAGAAATCATAGCAGTATCAAAAATATCATTAGGGCATTGGAAACACCTATGACCAATATGTGTTATACCGTCATAAATATATACTTGCGTGATGTTGTATACTCCTGCAAATGCCTTTGGTGCGATTGCAAGAACAGGCTTGCCATTGTACGCAGAGGGGATAACCAGTCTACCACCGTTCCAAGTGCTATCAAGACCGCTGCCTAACATTCCACCATTTGAATCTGCTTCGATTGCTTCGATGCTTGTGAACCCTGTACCAACGATGTAATATTCGCCGTTGGAAGATAGAGTATAAACAAGGCTTGGAGTGGGTTCTTCTGTTGAACCAACTTTTCTCTCGATACGAGCATCCCCACATTCCATAATTGCGGTATCGCCATCAATACGCAATTTAACAAACGATTGTATGAATGGAGAGCCCGCAGATGGTACTTCTGCATAACCCGTCTGCTGATTGTTAATGGATACTATAATAATCTCGCTTTCTTCCTCGTCTGCATCGACATTGATTGTTGGTCTGGGCATCCCCACAATAGGCATCGCACCTACTTGAACAAATCCTTCTTTTCCAACGAATTTTACGCCATCAACGACTTGGCTCGGCAGAGCATCGGCACCTAATACATCGCCACCTGTACCAGTGAATATAGGTACGAAATATTTTTTTCCATTGAAAATTAACATTTCTCAACCCCCCTTATGCGAACCAGTAATAAAATCTGCGAAGTTTTACTTTACCATTCATCATATCTCTAACAATATTTGTTGTGCTGCTTTCATTATAATAACAATAACCTCGTACAAAACGGAAGTACAATGTTCCATCTGTTGACGAGCATATTTCCACTTCAATGTTCGCTCCAACATTTCCAATCATTCCGACTATTGTGCTCATTGCAAATGGAACGTAATATCCTCCATAGGTTGGTGATGAGTTGACTCGGTCTTGTATTTTGTCGCTCGTTCTTCCAGATGAAAGTCTAAAGATACCTTCATTAGTATATTCATACCACGAATCGTCAGAAACCAAAATATCCAAACCAATACCTACTATATCGTCTATGGTTTTTCCGTCAGGTATTTTACCAATCTCAACCAGCAAGTTTCTTTCTATTGTAATAGGATTTGTAAAGGCATCTGGGTAAGAAAAAATCTTTTTCTGATTTTTCCACTCTAATATCTCATTGATGCTAGCTATCAATCCTATTTGTGTCGGGTCATCTGTGATGATAGCAAAGAGATTTTCTTTTTCTTCGGGACTCAATGCGTCGTAGTCTGCTTGTGTGCCAGTAAAGAATTTCAGTTCCGTACCATTGATTGTGATGTTGCCAGCATCGCCTTTGTCACCTTTATCACCCTTTGGCAATGTTGCTAAATCCACCCAAGTAGCACCATTATCATAAGAAACTTGAAGTTTATAGTCATCTGTAACTTGGAAAATTGGAGTAGTGCCACTACCGCCGCCACCACCTCCAGTTCCTAAATCAATGTATTCGGGGGCTTCTACGGGTTTGTTAAATCCGGGGTATGTTATTTTAATTATATATTTTGTATCACCCTGTGCTCTAAAAAAGTAAAGGTCATTATTATGAACAGTTACAAGATTAGCATATACAATTATTGCACCGTTTTCGCTTTTTGCCGCCTCAAACAATACTTGTCTACTACTGGTAAGAAAAGATGTCTTTGCGTTAAGAATATCTTCCCAGGTGGAGCTTGTTGTCAAAATAATAGCAGCTCCACCGCCGCTACTTACATTTGCTATTGCATCTCCAACCGCTTTAGCATCTGCCGCAAATCCTGATTTGGTTAGGGTTGTATCAATAGATATGTTACTTCCACCACCACTTTCTGCTCTTTCTGCGGCTTCTTCGGCTCTGTCGGCTGCATCTTTTGCCTGTTCTGCCGCACTATTTGCTGTTTCTGCCGCAATTGTTGCTCTACTGGCTGCCGAAATCGCTTGATCTACCAAAGTAACATCTTCTTCGTCTTCAGAGTCATAAATTTCATCAACTCCACCGTCTGCTATGGAACACTCCGTATTTTTAAGCGAGCTCCATTGTTTATCCAAAGTTTCATCTTCGTTAAGTTTTTTTGCAACAATCCAAAATGTTAGCTGACCGCTGTTGCCAGTCATAGAACGACCTATAACCCAATCAAAAGAAATTGTATCGTCTGCTACATTTATACTTTCAGGAACATAAGTGCGGTCATCTCCATTTGGCAATGTATAGTTAATAAATACAGTGAAAGTAGAAAGATCGTTACCATCCCAATATCTTATACAATCAATAGTGACAGTTTCAACATCTTTATCACCCTTTACTGCTATGGTTTTAAGACTGCTCGGCACTTTTATCGTTCTTGTTCCATCAACTACTATGTGAGGCTCATCACTTCCACTACCTGCAATCCTTGAATTTGAATTATTATCGGTAATAGAATTGAGCAAATTTTCTGCAAGGCTCATTTTATACCTCCGTGTTGTTTTATAGTAATCTTATTAGTTGTAATGGAATATCCTTCTCTCTTACCATACAACTTTATCTTAAATTCGTGATGCAAAAGTGCCTTTGCTGGAATCTCACAAGTATTTTCCTTATTCAAAACGCAAGGTGGAAATTCCTCGCCATCTTTAGAAAAAAATCCTGCAACTTTAGCGCAATTATCCCAATCAGCCGACAAAATAAACTTGGCTTCTAAATACCCCTCTGTGCCAGCAACGAGTCCACTAAAATCGCAAGATGGATGCCTCTCTATCATTTGACCTTTTACATTGAAAACTAAAGTACGCAAGATTTCTCTCCTTTGCTTTAATTATTATGGTGGAACATCAAGGGGT
>JAEIGA010002869.1_pt1 | contig 27191 bp, 19 predicted proteins | sample 9270691 | NCBI WGS metagenome assembly JAEIGA01 (sample SAMN17057246, study PRJNA624740) | gut metagenome | biome: biome; isolation source: fecal sample | host: Bos grunniens | place: China: Xizang | collected 2019 | reverse complement strand
TAGTAGAATCCATCGTCCGCAATACCGTTGTCAGGATATGTGTCTTCGGCATCATTAAAAACATGTTGCATCAGCGAATATGAAACGATAACTTGCTCTACATTTTGAAGCTTCAAATGATACCACAACCCATTATATTCTTCGCTTACATACTCATAAGTGGTTGACGAAGTTGTGCGATAAACATCAGCACCAACTTGAATATAGTAGCCTGCAGGTATTTGTTCGGCAGTAAACACGATATCGCCAACATAATAATAAGTTTTAGAACCATCTGCGGAAATAGTGTACAAATCATCAAAAGCGACTCGCCCATCGGCGGGCACTATCGTTCTATATAGCGTTAAGCCTACCTCAGCATAAGATAAGTAGTTCATATTACCAGATTTGACGTAGGCATTGGTGTTGCCTGCAGTTTGGATAGTTCCTTCGTATTTTTCCCATCCATACTGAGCCCCATCACCACCAAGAGCTTTTTTTTCATAATAAAAACCGTTTACTACACCGCCATCCGGATATCCATCTTCTGAATCTGACACAACGTTTCTGTCAAATGCGCCTACTTCTAGTGCCGTGATTTGCTGTAAGCCATACAACATAGCTATGCATAAGGAGCCCCCAGAGCTAGGATAGTAATACTCAGTAGCATATTTACTGCTGGCAGATGTTCTATATAAACGCCCCCCAACAATTACATATGTATCATCTGGCACCGCTTCAGCAGAAAGAATTGTCCCAGAATAAAAAGCTGATGGCTGAACATATTCCTTCACCGGTTTCCAGCCAGAAAATGTTCCCGTTGCTTCATCATATTTATAGCCTTCATAAAATGTTAAATCCAAAGTGCCTACAGCAAAAGACGTGCCCGCTTCAACACTTTTTATCGTTATAGCCAAGCCACTGCCTGCAGATTTAGTCTCTGTGTAAGCATGCCTATCCCACACAAACTGTCCTGCGTTATCGGGAAGATTGCCGATTGCTTCCGCTAATGCGGTGTGTGCTATTCCTTCCGTTGTCCCTGCTTTGGCTCGAATTGCATCCGCAATTCCTTTGAAGGTCGAATCCAATACCGCAGAATCTACAACCTTATCTATTGCCATTAGTATGTCCCTCCTTCCCATGTAGGAAGTGCTTCGAGAACGTCATTGACCATTTCAGCCTTGTCAGCTTCAGTCCAGTAATCTGTGCCTTTTATTGGCGTTTTGCCCTCGATTGCATGAATTTCAATCAAGTTTCCATCATTATCTTTTACTCTTAATACTGCCATATTAGCCTCCTGTTAAATCTTACTTTCATCAAGTTCGCCAGTTACAGTACCGTCTACTAAAACTTTGACGCTGTTAAGTTTCCACCATCGTCAACGGTAATTTTAAAACGTGTACCATTCGGTGATGCGAGAATGATTCCAGTTCCTTCAACTGTGCCAGCAAACCATGCGTTACCTTTCCAGTCGAGTGTGTGGGCGTTGGAGCGTTCGTTTTCCGAAGTGCCATTGCCTACAACATGGGCATACTCACCAGCACTATCAAGCACATTAAATCTGCCTTGAGCATGACCAGCTAGACCACTTGCTATAGTACCATTACCTTCTGCATGGGAATAATCACCCCTTGCTTTAGTGCTACCACCTTCTGCATGACCACTGTTGCCACTTGCTATAGTGCCACTACCTTCTGCATGGGAAGCGTTGCCACTTGCTTCCGTACCACTACCTTCTGCATGGGAACTGTTGCCACTTGCTTTCGTGCCACCACCTTCTGCATGGGAAGCGTTGCCACTTGCTTCCGTACCACTACCTTCTGCATGGGAACTGTTGCCACTTGCTATAGTACCATTGCCTTCTGCATGGGAATAATCACCACTTGCTTTAGTGCTAATGTCATTAAATGCTTCCGCATTTTTCCCAGTACCAACTCGACCAGCACCAGCCACACTGACAAGTGCGTTTTTATAGCAATAAATCTCTCTTTCCAAAAGTAAACTTATTCCCTCTGCACCTTGGATTTCTTGCAAATCTCCAAAAACACCATTCCAAACAAGACCAAACAGTTGCATCACAACATCTATTGGATACCAACCTTCTGGAATCCCCGCTATTGATGATAGCGTGGGGTCAGCATAACCATAAACTGAACTGCTTTGAATTTCGTAATAAAATAGAACGTACACAAAGTCAGTTGTCACAGGTTCACCTATTGAAGGGAGTGTTTCTACCACTCGACAAGTGAAGAATTCGTTTTCGCTGTTATTTTCGTAAAATGTTCCCGATAACAAACGATAGAACACATCTTCATTGATGTTTTCAGTAGGCAATTCTACAACGTCAATGATGGCTTCGGCAGTTCTGCCACCACCTGCCGCAGGCAACGCCTTAATGACAGCATCCACGATAACAGCCAAGCTGTCTTCACCTTCAGGGTCAATCTGCACGTTATATCCTTCTGGCATATCGCCTGAACCAACATAGACACCGCTTACGCCTTGTGGCCCGGGGTTACCTTGTGGCCCGGGGTTACCTTGTGGCCCGGGGTTACCTTGTGGCCCTCGTGCACTTGTCCCAACAGCAACCCATTCGCCATCAATTTTAATTTTTAATACTGACATTTTTTTAACACCTCTCATTCATTTCGCATTTCTTCAATGCATCCACAAATCCAGCGATATTTCACACCAGCTTTTAACTTGTTAGGACCAGTAACAATCGTAAAGCTTGAATCCGTACATTTTTCCTCAGTGTAGGTTGAGCTTGAATTAACAAAACCCGTTCCTGATGAATTACCATACACATCAAGAACATAGCTTTTCACTTCGTTACCATTATGGATATAATGAGCTTTTACGTAAATTGCCGACAGTATGTAACCTACATAATTGCTCGGTTCCGCAGGCGCATCTTCTGAAAGCACTATACTAAAAGTAGGTGTCTTTGCCAGCTTGTGTGACACTCTCACATTGCCCTCATCTTCGTCTAAAATGATTTCGCCTTTTTCTATGGCCACAATCTTGCCCATTTCGTCAGCCATGTTTTCAGGAATAATTTTTCCGCTTTGAAATGTTTTTTCTCTAATCAAACCAGCAATATCGGTAAGAATGTTACCATCAATAACATAATCAGACATTAAAAACCAACTCCTTCCGCGCGAGGAATGCACTCAATTTCTGCATCAGTATCAATCCACAAGCTGTTGTCCGGGGCGTCTAAAGGTGGGGCTTCCGGTTGAACATATGCGATTAGCTCCACAGCTTGTTTTACAATGGCTTTCTTGCTCTCATCAGAAATTACATTGCCAACACTTATCGTAGTACCATCTTTATATGTAATTATAAGTTCACGATCCACAACATTCATGGAGACGATAGCTTTATTTGTTATCTGTTCTGCGTATCGTTCTGAATTTTGTTCACTTAACTTAGCATTGTTTTCTGATGTCTTGGCGGACTTTTCACTACTTTTCGTAGCTTCTTCGCTTTTCTTGGCATTAGCCTCTGAAAGCTCGGCGGCCAATCTACTGGTTCTTGCGCTATTAGCATGTTCCAAAGCATCAGTCTTTAGAAGCTCAACCTGTTCCAGAATTTCCTCTGTGCGTTTCGCAGAGACCATTGCGATCTCTTCGCTACCCTTTGAATTGGTTTCGGATGCTTTTGCATTTTGAGAATATTTTTCAGACTCATCTCTAGCTTTTTCAGATGCCTGCTGTGCCTCAATAGCTTTGGCAGTATTTTCGCTGATATCAATTGCCTTCTTGTTGTGTTCAGCCATAAGGTCTAGGATGCCCGTGTACACATCTTCGTCCGGTTTGCCTATTGACATACCCGGAACATATCCAGACAGATGCAGAACAACAGCACACTGATTTGTGGTGGTGAGAATCTTACCATCCACAGCTCCAATAACGGATACAACAAGACCGCCATTCTTAATCACATCATCCGGAACAATGCATTTGTCATCACGCAGAAGACGAGTCTCCGTAACACCATTTCTTGTGAACAGAGCAGTTTTCGCCATGCCTTCCCATGATTCGTCAAATTCAAATACCGCAGTTAATACCCCGGATGATGCCGTTAATGTGATATGTTCCTGACAAGTAGCTACTTGACCTTGTACTTTTATTAAAACTTCCATCATGTTCTCCTTTCATTGTTTTGCCAAAGCATAACAAAAAGGGGAAGTTTTTTCGCCTTCCCCACGTTTGTTACTTATTCTTGTTCTTAGACCATGTAGACTTTCTGCCATCGATATACTTCGTAGTCACCCCATGTGATGTCATATATCTTTTGATTTCCCTTGCAAGCGCATGGTCACCTTCAGACAGTGCATCATAGTAGAGGTCTGCAAAGATGTATCGGTTATTGCTGGATTCACTGAGCGTGTATGTCCACTTTGCAGTCTGGAATTTCACAGCAGTACCGTTGCCGAATGCTTCAGCCACGCACTTGGTGATACTTTCCACATCACGGAGCACGTTCTTAACCGGAAGACCGGTAAAGTATGAGATTGCCTCTGCGGTCTTTCTCACGGCATGAGCTGGTGTGTACTTGGATGATCCATCCAGAATACCTTCCCACATGCTCTGTACATTCAGGAGTTTTGCAATTCCCTGCAGGTCCATTCTTTCGATGTCATATCCACTGTACATGGAGACAGCATCTTTTACGAACGGAATCATTGAAAGCGGATTCGCACTTTCCATGAAGTTGGCAATGCTGTGTGCCCACCATCTCTGTCTGAAGTTACCCTTGTTCTCTTCTTCATCTCCGCCACCAGCACCACGCATAGCATCGGCAATTGCCGCCGCCATCGCTGTGGACATTGTAGCAAACAGATAAGTTGAGAGGACTCTGGACATACGCTTTGTTGCGTCTGCCTTCTTGCCGGACTGGAGCTCACGCTTTGCTGTGAGGATTTCGGTACGGAGCAGGTTATAAGTCTTTGTAGGTTCCGCCATGAATGACGTTGCCATCTTTTCAAAGGTTCCCTTGTTTCTCATAATCTGTGAACGGTGGAATACGGAGTCAACCACCTGTGTTCTGTCGAATACGTAGGATGCTCTTTCATTCACCTTCTGCCAGTATTCATCACTGCCTTTTGCAAGGTCAGGATGCTGGTCCTCCACTTCTTTCTTCACAGCCTTCCAGATGCATGCCCATGCAATGTCATCAGCCTTACCGTAGGACTTCATAAACACATCGTCAATCAGACTGGACTCGCCCAGCATGATTTCCTTCATGTCTCTTGCAACATCGGTGTTATAGAATCCGTGGCTCTTCCACTGTGCGATTGGGCAGTGTTCCTGCATTTCCTTAACCTCAGCCTTTGTCGGTGGTGTAGCCACGAAATACTTCGGACTCATCACAGCAAACGCTCTGATGATTGAGGTAGGCTGTTGGAGCAGTACGCGGACGTTACCGCCGATGCTGGCCTTCTTATAAGTGGAAATCAGGTTTGTTGCAATCTCGGCATCATTTCTGCTTCTCTGTGCTCCGTTCAGATCTTCCATGAACTTCTTGATGTAGTCCACAGTCTTCGTACCGTATGCACGTTTGAGAGCCATCTGTACCGAGTCAGCCTGCTTGCCCTCTTCGTTCTTGTGCTTGTAGTTATATACTCGCTGGAAGTCGGACATGGCAGGAACCAGTGCCTCGTACATACTCATCTTGTTCACGTGGTCGGTGAAGACAGTGAAGAAGTCATCAATCACAATAGGATTGTTTGCCTTCTTAGTCAGAGCCTTTGTGAAGCCCATGCTCTTTAAGGAGGTTTCCACGCCCTTAGTATCAAAGTTTTCATTCAGGAATGAGTCAGAGGATTTGATTGGGAAGTAGTCCTTTTCAGTGAACTTCTTGTAGCCGTACAGCTTCATGGAAGTCCTGTTACCCCATTCAGCACACTCTCCGCTAAGGAAGCCGCGCATATGGTCTGCCACCTGCTTCTGTTCCTCGGTCAATGTGCCAACCATTGCCAGCACTTCTTCCAGAGTAGGCATAACATGTGTCTCTTCCATCCTGTGCTTCGTCCTAAACTTTCCGCCCTTCAGCTCAATAGGTGCCATTACGATACCACTTCCGAGGATGTGGCCCTGTGCCTGTTCTCTCTGCATCAGTGCATATAAGGACATGAGCTGTGTGGTGGTCATTTCAACCTTGCCATCTTCAAGGCTGAAGGTGTGCTTTTCTTCGGACCATTTCTTCGCTTCCTTAGGATCAACCGCCGCCTGCGTGAATTTGATTGCCGCCTGCACGTTCTGAACGTGTCTGTCGAAGCCATCTCTCATCGCCTGATAGAGCTTTTTCTCTGCTCCGCCAATGAGCTCAAACATGTCTGCGGGTGTTACGTTCAGCTTGTTCAGCAGGTTATCAATCTGCATTCTGAGACCGGATAATTCCTTCACACTCTTTGTCTTGTTTGCATCATGGATGGCAGTTTCGCCAAGGTCAGCAATGGTTTCACGGATATCATCATTGAAGCATCTGTTGATATAGCTTACCTGATGTCTGAGCTGTTTCAGGAGTCTGCTCACCCTATCAAGAGTAGCTGTGTCCAGCTCATCGAGTCTCTTTCCGTCTACAGCATCGCTGATTTCGTCCATGTAAGCGAGGAAGTCTGGGTCAATTTCAATGAATTCCTTATTCTTCTGTGCATCCATGATTTCACGGAATCTGTCCTTGAATGCTCTGAGCTTGATGATTCTCTTGCTCGGACCATTCTTTGCCTCGTAAGCATCAGCTCTTACAGTGCCGAAGTCGAAACCTTCAAGGAGCTCTGCTACTGCCACGCGGTAATCTTCCGGAATGTGCTTTGTGTCGGACGGATTGATGAGTCTTTCATTCAGCCATTCGTAGCTTGTAAGCAGTCTGTCCATAGCCTTCTTACGAGATGCCTTGTCCTTCTGCTTTTCCTTGTAGTCTTCAAGCTTCTCTCTGGACGCCTTATTCTGGCGGATCAGCTTTTCTTCGTAGCGTTCTTTCATGCGTTCCATAGCTTCGTTACGCTCACGTCTTACCTTTTCAACCGCCGCAGTTTTTTCTTCTGCCTTACGGTCAGCGAAGGTCTTTCTAGTGGCCAACTTTTCTGTGGTTTCCATGATGTCAGCCGCAATCTCAATTACGAAGTCCTGCATTTCATCAGAGCTGTATTCCTCGTACCACGGAGCCAGACTGTTAAGCACGTCTTCGATGTGCTGGAGCTGGTCTGTACCTTCGGTGTACTCATCCGTGAATTTACCCGGCCAGCTTTCCATCAGGCTCTGGTAATACTCATCAACAGACATGCCCTGATTGTTGGTCAGCTTGATACGTCCCATGTTACGCCTACGGAAGTCTTCGTAGTCAGCGAAGCTCTTCTTAACATTTTCAGATACAGCGATAGGAGTCTTTCTCAGATGTTCTCTAAGGTCTGCGTACTCCTGCCATGCCTCATCGTGCAGAATCTCGATTTTATCTACAATGTCACGAGCCATGTCTTCAGCAATGGCATATGCCTTGCCCCAGTCACCGCCAGTCTTGTAGATTTTGAAGATGTCCTTCATGGTGTTCACCAGCTTATTCTGGAGCACCAGATTGGAGCCATACTTCTTCAGCAGTCTTGATGCCTGCACCTTTGTATCCTTCTCAACCGGTGTCTTAAGGCCGGTCAGCTTCATCTCGGACTTCAGGTAAGCCACTCTGTCTTCCAGAGACTTTACCTTACGGTCTACGGATGGACCTTCTTTGAGCTGGTACTTCGCACCCGGATGCGCCGCCTTGTACTCTGCTACGAACTGCTCTACGATATCGTCTGCTACAGGCAGGTTATCGGAGTCTTCTTCGTATTCCGCCAGAATTTTACGCGCCTCTTCCATGTTGAAGTTTGGCTGTACAAGTTTCTGTGGAGCTCCTACACCATCGTTGTTGTACATCTTGAAGTCGGTCAGAGATTTCCAGTAACCATCGGTGCTTCCGTCCGGCTGGAGAGAATAGCTTCCGTCTCCGTTGTCCACTAAGAAGTCATAGAATACCGGTCTTCTCTTTTCTTTTGCACACCTCTGTAAGTAGATTTCTGCATTTTCCTTACCGGTCTTATTAGGATTCCAGTAATCGGAAGTGTACAGCTCTTCCATTTTCTTTCCGTAGAATTTCTTATAGTCATCGAAGGAAATTGCGCCTCTTTCGTCATCCAAGTATTTTTCATGCTGAGATTCCGTGAAATCTTTATACCCAGTGAGGCCCAGTTTTTCCATTTCATCAAAGCTCCAGCCAGAGCGATGGAAAGGAATAACCATGTCGATTCTGTCATCAGCCCATGCCGCCAGAATAGATTCCCTGTTTGCACCTACGAGGATTGTACCAACATCTTCCGGATACATCTCTCTGATAGCGAATGCTTCCTCATGAGGCATGCCTTCCTTATCATCGAATACCAGCTTGCCTGACTCATCTACCTGACCGATTAAGGAAAGGTTGATTTTTACGCCAGTACCACCGAATACTCTTGCGAACGCAGGAACCTTGGTGTATGCCTGAGATTTCAGGCCCTTTACGGACATGTCCATAATCGCCTGCATCATGTCAATCAGGTGTGGCACTTCAAAGTCACTGAAGGACTGAATTCTAAGTCCGCCTATACGCATGATGTTCTTTTTAGTTGTCGGATGCATCTTGAGAATCTCGCCACGGTACTCAGTTCTGGTCAGGGAAACCTTTGGATTTGCAGAGCCCCTGCCTCTCTGGTATGCAAGGTAGTCTTCAAGCACATCAGGATGATTTCTTCTCAGCCATGCTCTACCGTCTGTTGTGGTAACTAGGTCGAGAGTTGGGACATAATCACCCTTGTGATTCTTCTTATATTCAGTCAGCCAATTCTGTGCAAACTTGCCTTCGTGCTTCTTTCTGGACTCTTCGTAACAGATACCACATGGTACTTCAAGACCCGCCTTATCCATGAGCTGTCTGATACGAATTACATCTTCAGCCAGCAGTGGAGTGTTCGGAAGCAGGTGCTGAATTGCATTGTATGTACCCTGATAGAGAAGTCTCTTCTTACACAGCGTGGATGCATCCAGCGTTCTGTAATACTCATCATTATCTTTGAGCATCTTCTGGTGCTGGTCCGGTGTATAGTCCAGTCTGCCGCGATCCGCCGCAATGATTGCCGCTACGCTGTTGACATCATCCATCCACTTTTCGATATCATCCTCTGCATAACCTGCATCCTTCAGACCTTTCAGGAGCTTTTCCTTGTCGGTCTCGGTCCAGCTCTTCAGAGAGTGCTTCGCAACGGTTCCGGATTCGGTGATGGTGACTTCATCCTTGATGGAGTAGCGGACGTCCGGGTTAGTAGTAGGCTTTTCATTGGTAATCAGCTTAACCTGGTTTGGTGCATCAAACGCACAGAATGTACGCTCCCCACCTTCCGTTGCTACAAAACAGTCATATCCATGAGCTTTTGCGAATTCGATAAATTCATAGCTTCTGGTGAATTCCCAAATGTAAGCATTGTAATCATCTCCATAATTATCATCGTAATAATAATCATAAGCCAGACTATCGGAATCATTTGGATCATATAGAAGCCGTGGGTCTATACCCATTCGTTCAGAAATACGCTGAATGAATTCATCTTTTAAGTAGCCATTAATTTCTCCAATGTCCAGAGGATTCTCGATGTTCGCATACACCTTATAGATTCTGCGTTCATCATCGGCATAAACTTCGTTTTCTGCGGCTTCACCATTTCGTGGCATTGAATAAGCCGCAGAGTAATTCTTATTTGTTGCAAGCCATACACCGTTTGAAATGTCAGTAATATCAAAAACAGTAAATGGTTCGCTCATGACAGATCCATGGTACAACACTAACAGATTGCCGGCATCGTCACGAACTTTGGAGTCTTTGAAGTATTCCTGCTGTTCTTTTGAGAGCTTGTTTCCATCACTGTCCTTGAGGGAATATCTGATGTCCGGACTGTCGGTAGGGTTTTCGTTATGCACAGACTTAATCTGGTTAGGCTCAAATGCTACTGCAATGTTACCTACTTCAAATCTGTCACCATAAAGGCCGGTATCCACAACATTGTTAATCATAACTCCGTCATAACCATTTTCCTGTGCATATTCCGCAATAGCTCTTGTAGTCAGCAGATCATCCGTCCAATCAACCGGTATTTCATCCCAGTTGCTGTTGTCGGCATCTACAATAAGTGGATTTTCAATGTTAAGATATACTTCATAGTTTGCATCACTACCGCCATATCCAACAATTTCATCATTGAAGGACCAGAACAGACTGTACAAATCTTCATCACGGACAACAAATTCGCCATCCTGATACAGAACATATCTTCCGTCTTCCTGCTGTACGATTTCAACTTCTTCGCCAAGCTCATCTAAAATGTATTCCTGCACATCTTCAACGGTCTCAAATTCAAGAGGCTTGAACATTTTATTTGTTGCACTGTATCCACTAGCCACATCAAGTCTGTCTGCAAAGAAAAAGCTTCTTCCGTCATCAGAGTTCGCATTATCAAATACAGTGAAGCCAGCATTTTCTGTACCATGGTACATAACCTTCAGTCTGCCTTCAGCATCACGCACCTTGGAGTTTGCGAAATACTTCTGCTGGCCTTCGGACAGGTCACGGCCTTCGGAGTCTACTGCAGATTCTTTTACGGAACGCATAATTTTTCCGTCTTTATTTACAGCGTCATTCTTCAGTGATGCCTGCAGAGCTTTCATCCACTTACGTTCAGCTTCACGAAGGATTCCGATTTGGTCAAGTAGTTCACCATAACCTTTTACGGTTTTATTGGAGTCTGCATCTGCAATTGCAAGCAGTGTGTCCAGAATAGAACGAATGCCGTCAAGGATTGCCTCACCCAGCTCCTTGCTATAAGCAATTGCTTTCTCAATGGCTGATTCTTCTGTAAAGAATGCTTCTGCCATGTCTGCAAGAAGTTCTTCCTTCGCCGCAGAGCGAGTCAGTTTCTTATCGTGAGATGCATAGAATTTGATTTTATCCTCAATTGCTCTATCGATTCTCGACTGGTCATTCTTGTAAAGCTCGCCGAATACGTAGTCTTCCAGTTCCTGATACTCTTTCGGAGCATATTCTTTCAGGTAGTGAGTCAGCTCATGCTTGGCTACAGTGATGATTGGATTGTCTGCATCAGCCGCAAGATAAATGGTGCCGTTATCATAGATACCATTGCTCTCACCCAGTGTATCAACGTACACGATGTTAACGCCGGAACGTTTTGCTAATGCGATAAGCGCACGTTTCATTTGCTTGGATGCCTTCACTGTGGAGTGGTCCTCAAATGCACCTTTTTTCGCCCTGTCAGCCACGTTTTCATGGTGGATGACTCTTTCTTCGTTCTTCGCAGTTTCCACCTTAGAATCGGCAAATCCGGCCTTGTGGATGCTACTTCTCATTTCAGGTGTGAAGTATTTATCTGCAATAGCCTGATACTGAGAGCCCATACCATCAACCAGTTTTGAAATCGTCTCAATAGGCATGGAGTATTCGCCTGCGCTATAGAATCTCTTGAAGATGGTGTTGAATTTATCCACGTCAGCTTCGCTTACGTTCTGATACATATTAACGAACAGTGATGAACCTCTTCCGCCGAGACTTGAGCTCATGTCTTCAGCGATCTTCGCCTTTGCTCTTGTCTGGATGTCTGTACGGTTTTCCGCACCGGTGAACACAACCAGATTCTCAAGTGATTTTCTAGCCGCAGTATTGCTGACCGGCATGTTAACGCCTGTGTACTCCTTCACCAGAGTCTTTGCGGCAGGTTTCATAAGGATTCTATCGATATCCTCAGTAGTCGCAGTACCGATTGCTACCTTGGCAACAGCCTCAAACGTAGCGGAATCACCGGACAGAGCAACGCGTAAATCTTCGTTTTCAGCCACGATATTTTCGATGTCGACCATTCTTTCCTGCGCCAAACCGCTTGAAATTTCAACAATTGCGCGTCTTGCGGTCTCGGAGCTATTTCCGGTAAAGCTGTCCACATTTCCCGCCATTCTTTCACGGTCCTGTGCCTCTTTCTGCTTTCTAAGCTCGGTTTCGTGCTTAATCTGCTCCCTTGATGTCATGCCCTGAAGGTCATTGAGCTGACCGCCGAGGACTTCCTTGCCGGATTCACGCTGGGACGCAAGATGTTCAGAGAATTGCTGTGCTTCAGAACCATTACCCTGCACGGATGCACGGGAAATCATTTCCCCGGTAATGTCTCTGCCGGATGCCTGAGCTTCCTGCACCTGTTCCATTCTGCCTACGCCGGACCGGTAGTCTGCTACAGTACCGCCAGCACCGAATACTCCGCCTGTTGCCGCACCGAGGAGGAAATCATACGCCACCTGTTTAAAGGTCGGCATGTCAATCTCATCTGCGTATACTGCTCTCTGAAGCAGTGGGCTGATTAAATCCGCAAGAGCTTCTTCAATACCTTCTTCACCCATAGCTACGCCAGCCTTGGTGAGCTGATAAACGAGCTCCTGTCCTTTCGGTGTCTTGGCAATGCCTTTCACTAGATTGCTGGTAGCCACCTTTGATGCAAGTGGTGTGGCGATATCGAGTGCGCCTTCTCCGTACATACCTTTGAGATATTTACCCGCGGAAAAGAGCTTTTCAAGTCCAAGCTCCATCAAACCTGTTGCCGCACCGTAGAGAAGTTGCTGATCCTCGGATGCACCCTCCTTACGAGCTTCGTTTGCACCGAAGCCTGCGGCCCTTGTAGCAAAGGATGCCTGACCAAGACCGGGAGCAATTGCAGAAAGCAGTGCATCGGATGCCATCATCATACCCTGAGACGCAACGTCTACACCGAATTTGCCAACAGCACCCATGTCTTCCTTGACATACTCAATGTCCTTGGCACCTTCACTGAGCTTCTTATCTGCCCATGCTGTCATATTCTGTCCCATAGAATCGAGGTCATTTCTGACAGCCTTCTTTTCTTCCTCTCTTGCCTTTGCGTAATCATCACCCTTGATACGGTTAACGATTCTACCGGAGATATCACGCGCAAGGTTCTGCATTGGGTCACCTGTGGAAGTGTTCATTCTTTCAAGCGCACCCATTGCTTTTTCATTCTGAAGGATTGTTCCAGCCGCAGAGCCGTATCCGCCAGCCATCTGCTTGCCGGTACCCTTGAAGAAAGCACCGAGCTTGCTGTCGGTACGTTCTTCAGGTTCCACAAGCGGCTTAGGTGTCACCTTACGCTCCGTCTTCTTTTCCTCTTCGTAAAGCCTGTTGATTCTTGCTTCACGGGAGTTATCTTTCTTGGACGTCTCCTTCTTATATAATTCATTTATGCGTTCGATTCTACTTTTCGCCATAGTCTACCTCTATTTTTCCAAGCTCAGACCTAAGCCAAATCTTTTGAAGATGTATTCCTTTTCAACTTCAGTCAGTCTGCTGTCCTGATCCACGCTTCTTAAGGCAAGTTCTTTCTGTTCAGGTGAAGCAGAGATGAAGTAGTTGCCCATTCTGTTAATTGTGTCAGTAACATACTTGGACGGAGTATACTTGTTGACCGCCTCGATTAAAGCCTTATCTTCGTCATACTTCTTAGCTTTTGCATCAGCTTTTGCATCCTGCTGTTTCTGATAAGCAAACTTCTGCTGGTTAAGACCAAACTCTGCCTCATCAAGTGCAAGCTGTGCCGCCGCAAACTGATAGTCGGATGTTGTAGTGCCTTCCTTAACGCCGAAATACTTAGCCACTTCCTTGTTTGCTTTACCGGTAGTTTCCCACATAGTGAGCATCTTCTGGTACTGAGCCTGCTCGTCATTAAACTTTTCTTCGTACTCCTGAGCACGTACCTGCAAGTCATATTCAGACTGCCACTGAGAGTCAGCCACAGAGTCTCTGTCCTTCTGATAATCAAACTGCTGTTGCCACTGAGAATCCGCAATTGCATCTCTGCCGAGCTGGTAGTCATAGTTTCTGTCTGATTCATAAACACTGCGGTCATAGTCTCTCTGGTCACTGAATCTGTCGTACTCAGCCTGATCGAGTCCCTGAAGCATGTTAATCATGTTCATGTTGTTGTTAAACTCATCGTTATATCTTGCATAAGCCGCTTCCATGAGAGCAGGAATCTTGTCGGTTAATGCCTGATTATAACTATTCTGAGCCTGTGCCGCCGCAGTAACAGCATAGGAAGATGCGAGTCCTCCTGTATTGCCTGCTACGTCTGCCAGTACATCTTCTCTTGCAAGAGAGCCGAGTCTTCCGTATTCCTTTGCGTAAGCCTGATACGCCTCATCGGATGCAGGGTCGTAGCTGAAGGCCTCTCTGTTTACGGCCTTGTTCACAAGCTCATCGATAGTACCCGCATACGCAGACTCATATGCTTTATCTTTCAAAATCGCCATTCTGTTGTAGTCTCCTTTCGTCTTTTTCCGTAAGCATACACTTTTGTGCTGAATTTTTCGCCTTTCCCATTGCACAATAAAAGCAGGGACTAAGCCCTGCTGTTGTTATTCTTTTGATAGTTTCAGATAATCAGCCAAAGTCACGCCTTCGCCAACGAGGATGTCGGACGGGTCGATAGCACCTAAGGATACGTTTATCTGCTCAATCAGCACAGAAAGCTGTCGGAGCAGTGCCTGAGAGTGCTGTTCCGCCGGAATCTCGTTCAGGTCCAGCTTTGGTAAGTCAACTCTTATCATTTTATGGTCCCCTCTCTTACGATTCTGGACACGGACTCAATCTTGCAGTAGCCCTTGCCCTCAAGCTTGATGCGGAATTTGTCACATCTGCGCGGAATGATAGGCAGTGATACTGCTCTTTCCTTCACCGTGTACAGATGACGCAGGTGTTCCCACGGTCCACCATCTACGGAGATGCTGATTGTAAGCTCGGAGTCTTCCTCCATCTTAAGACGCATATCAATCTGTGAGTAGATTTTCTTGTTTTCACGGTACTCATCATAATCACCAAGCACGGCCATCCACTGAATCTTCTTATCAGTACCCACCGGTTCTGTGATGAATGTGGTGGTCATAATCTTATTTGCACCGGCATCTACATACAGAAGCTTGTCTTCAAGGAAGGCAAAGCATGTAGCCTGCGTGTTATCCTCGATATGCCAGAGTCTTCTTGCGATGTCATATGCAAACATGTAATACTTGTCATCCGCCTTATTCCTCATGGACACGTAATACTTCAGACCATCGGTTCCGGCAGAAGCATTGTCATACCTGCTGGTGCCGAAGTTGTGCGTCATCAGCGTTGGCAGGTCACCTGTGTACTGCATAATGCCTTCACGGGACTTGTAGTATACAACGTCATTTACTACCACCGCAGATCTGTGTGAGCCAGCCTCAAGGCCAAGACATGATGCAGTAATGAGCTGATAGTTGGATGGCTTGTTGCCGTACACCTTGTGGACGTAGTTTTCTTTAAAGAACAGCAGATGAGATGAGTATGCGATGCATCCTGTGAAGTCACCATCGGTACCCACGCCTACTGTGTAAGATGCACCGGAGACATTCTCAAAGTAGTTCCAGTTCTTCGGATCACCCAGCTTACAAGCGTAAATCTGGTTATTTCCGCATCCCCACAGTCTGTTGTTCTGCTCGATTACAAAGTCAAGGTCCGGAACATCACGCTTCACGCTGATTTTGCCTGTTTCGTTGTAGGACTCTGCTGTGCTGGAATTCATCAGGAATGAGTTCTCACCGAATATGAGCATATTCTTCTCAGCATCCACGTCCGCAATAATGAAGGAGTCATTGTTCTCCGTCATTACCTCGCACCCGGAAATCTCTACAGCATCACCCTTAGCGAATGCAGACACATCGGTGCCTTCCATGGTAATGGTGTTCTTTGTAAAGGTTACGGTTCCTGCAGATTCTACTGCATGCGCCAGATTGCCAAACTCACCGGTGCTCACATCGTAATACTTCTTGTCCGGCCATACGCAGATTTTCTGGTTGATTGCCACCACCTGCTTCGGACCATCAGTATCAAGAAGGCCCCTGAGCTGGTCCCCGTAATAGAAGCGTTTGCCATCAATTACGCAGAGTTTCTCTTTTCTGGCCATGATAGTTGTCGGTGAAGAGTAGGTGTCATCATAGACACCTCTCTTCTTGCGCTGATACAAACACGGATACTCATCGCTTGTGAGATTCATCATATCGCGCATTTCACCATCATCAATAAGCGGCTGGCTGTTGTAGCCCTTAAACTCAATGACCTGCACTTTGCCCGGAGCAATCACGTTTCTTACTTTTGGTAATAACATTAGTGCACCTCCTATGCAAGCCAGTTTTTAACCTTGAGCTTTTTTCTAGTGCCGTAGACCTGATTGTAGTATTTCTGCGCTTCTAAGAACATACTGTTGGCCAGCTCCACGGTGTTGTTATATGCTTCATACTCCTGCTGGTTGAATTCAATCATAGCAATGACGTAGTGCAGGTACAGCACATCGTAAGGCTTTGGCAGGAGAAGCTCCCTTTCCATGTCCTCCTCGATGGAGTACGTATATACGCCCTCCGGAGCAGTGTCGAGAAGTTCTCTCTGGACTCTTGCCTCGATTTCGTTCAGCCAGTCAAGGAGTGTGTGATCCTCGTAAGCATTCGGCTTACGTTCTTTCACCTTTTCTATAGCTTCTGATACTAACATAGTGTTCCTCCTATTCTAAGTTCACTTTGGAAATCAGCTCGTTCAGCAGGTCCGCAGTAATTGCGTCACCGACTAATACCTTTTCAATGCTATGTGGATTGAACACATCAATAGCATCGAGCAGTTGATTGAATTGGGCCGCAGTAACATTCTTTCCTGCGACAGCCAAATCAAAGCTGTATTCCTCCATCATCACGTCCTCGTGCTCAAGACGTTCCTTGACCACGTTCACCACCTTATTCCATTCGTCTGCTGTGATAAAGCACGACTGGTCCTTTACCTTCGGAAAATCCCATGTGATTACAGCGAACATAAACACCGACATTGCATCTGATGTTTTAGATGCGACCTCTCCATCTAGCTCAAAATAGCTCATGATCTGGATATAGTAGTCAGTATTAAGCTCTGGTAATGTAATGCTTGTATAACCTGATGATGGCGGCGCAGTCATCACACCTCCGATGTCGATATAGTTCTCATCGTCACTAGAATACTGAACCTTATAATACGTACCGGGCTCATGTGCTGGTGCATCCCAGTAGACCTTTACCGTTTTTTCTCCGATTGTCTGCTCTATTTTCTCAATTTCAGTGTCCGGCACCAGTGAGTTATCAAGAGCAGTACGTGAAGTGATGTTAAGTATTTTCATGACTAAGTTGTCTTTTTTGATATGAACCCGGAAATCATAATAAGTTGCCGGAGTCAATGGTTTGAAGACCTTCGTCATCTCATTTGCCGAATCAGATGGCACCAGTTCGGTCTCGTCAAACTTAATAAAGTCGACCTCGTCATGTCTCTTATACAGCCATTCAAATTTTCTTTTGTACGCTACATTTGCCAGCCCGTCCACTATTACCTTTACCGATGCCGAAGTTGTTGTTCCTACACTAATATTTGCAACCGTCTCTTTCGTTGTAAAAGTTGTCGTTTTGTTCCCAAGCACCACACCATCTCCAATGATTACAGCCTTGAATGAGTATGATGTGCTGGATGCTAACGCATCAATAACCATTGATGCAGATGATGCGGACGCAACCACCGGTGAAGTCGTTGGATATTTTGTGTATTCACTATCAGACGATGCTTTGTAATACCACTCAATTTCTCGTTTGTAACTGATCCCCGTGGCAAGACCTGACAACGTCAGCTTTGCCGAGTATTCAGTCGCATCGGATGCAGTAAGTGTGCCTGACGGTGCCAAGGTAGTGCAGTCGACAGAATCGCTAGTCATAAGACTGCCCTGCATATATACATCAATTTCAAAGATGTAATAGGTGTTCGGCTTCAAGTTGTTTAGCGGGTAATAGCAATCTTCCCACGAAGTCACATAAAAGTCGTTTAAATGTTCCCTCGCGCCATTTACGCCCTCTTTCCCATACAGCCTAATAGTACGAGGGTAGGTAGTCGATGCAGAAGCCCACGTTTTTATCGTGCACCCTTTTTCCGTTATGGACTCTACAGAAACCTCGCACCCATAGGAAAACCCTGAATTTACATTGTTTAAATTTGCGACAACAACACCCTCCATATACGGATAATTTGACGGTGTGAAATACATGCCCACCATGAGGTCGTAATCAGTCATTTCGTCAAGACCGCGCGCGGATAAACTTGTACTGGATGTCCACGAAGAGGACACAACACGTCTATCATGCTCAACAGGCGCGCCGCCGGAACTTGGACTCACATTCAATACGATTTCTCTGTATTTATTAGATTGCGGTATGTTAGTCACGGATAATGACATGCCGGTGCCATATGCACTAGCTACTGATACTGAGATTCCACTCGCATCGAACGGGTCTGTTCCGGATGTATAGAAGCCATCACTAAGACCATACTCACCAGAGGACGGGTATCTATAATGGTTTGTCGAATTTGCAACGTCAAGCTCAATATGCGATAAATATGTCTGACCGGGATCAAGACCTGTAACTGTCATCTCTTTTGAAGTGCATGCACTCGCAACCGTAAATTCTTTGGCGAATGCAACGCCCCATCCATTACTGTTTTTCAGCGTCCAAGTGAAAACACTGCCCGCCGGAATGTTTGAGTATCCACTCAGCGTCACAGTAATCGAGGTGTCTGTTCTCGATACAGTTTTACTAATAGCCATGTGCTACCTCCTATCCGAATGTCGCAGTGGACGTGGATACCCATGTATTTCCATCAAACACCTTGATGGCATTGCCATTTCCTGTGTCTATCCAGAGCTTTGATGTGTCAGCAGGTTCTGTAGCCTGAAGCACGAAGCATGGACCATTCAAGAGCTCATTATTGCCATCTGCACCGATGTACAACTCCTTGGTGTCCTTCGCATATCCAAGCTCACCATCCTTGAGAGTCGGCAGGTTCTTCATATCACCGCGCATTACCTGCAGTGCCTTATAAACTGATCCGCCAAACAGTCCGCAGTCAATTGCGGCAATGGCAGTTGCCAGCTCCTGCTTGGTAGCAATACCATTGAGGTCGGCACCTGTGATATCGCCCGCATAGTTTACCAGAAGGTTATACCAGTCCTGAGCCGCAGTAGCATAGCCTGCCGCCGCCTTCTCTGATGCGGATGCCTTGGCCACAATACCTGATGTTTCGGAGACTCTCTGGTTTTCCTGAAGCACACGGAGGTACTCTGCCTCTGCTCTCATCTGCTCTGCATCTACGATGAGAGCCATCTGAGCGAGCAGTTTCTGCATAACAGGATACTCGTTCTCGCCTATCATGCCTGAACCATCTGAGAGCTCGTTCTGAACGTAGTAATTGAATCTTGCTGTAGTCAGCTTAACACCGTTCGCATAAATGGATACGGAGCAGAAGTGCATACCCGCCTGACCGGTTAATGATGGCGGAAGAGTGAACGCCATTCTGCCTTCTGCTGGGTCAATATTATCCAGATATTCACCTGTGGTGTCGATGTATTCTGTAGCGTCCGGCTTAATAACAGTGAGGATGAGCATGGAGTATCCGGTGAAGTCAAATGCTTCTGTGCCATCGTACAGCTTGATGTTGAAAAGATCCGCAGTGTCACCCTGAATAACGCCCTCTACGATTCTCGCATTGTTATCCTTGAGGTACACCGGTACATTGAAATATTTCTTATTCATATTTCCTCCTATAAAAAAATGGGGAGCAGGCACACCCTACTCCCCACCATGGATTCCTATTCTTCGCCTGCGTATTTCTTCGCATCGCGTTCAAAAGCACTTTCCAGAGCCTTCTGCTTCATGGCTGATGCTCTGTCCTGCATTTCAGAGTTTCTGATAACCTCTGCCACATAGCGTGGTACTGTTACCGGAACGCCTCTCTGAATCTGCCAAGTCTTTCCGTTAACGCCTACAAGTACATCGTCTTTGTAGTTGTTACCGTCAAAGAACAGCTCGATTTCAACCATTTCCTGCATACGTGCTTCGTTTGCCGCTACCGGGTCGAGCACTGCATCTTCCTTAGCTTCAACTTCTGGTGTGGTTGTTGCTTTTGTCTTACTCATTATGGATGTCCTCCTTTAGTGATACTAGTTAGCGTCACCATCGTAAGTAGAACAAGTCTCCAGTCTAACCATGTAGGTTTCAACGAGTCTTACTGCTGTCTTGATAGCCTTCCAGCCTGCAGTAGCTCTCTGGTTGAGTGGGTCGGCAGTACCTGCAGAACCTAACTGCTTCACGATGGAAGTAAGACCGCCGCCTTCTACGGAAGTTGTACCGTAAGCGTTGGAGCCTAATACCATTGTGGAGTAAACAGCTCTGGAGCCGGAACCTGCATCAGCGAAAATCTTCGCTTCAGTAGTTTCTACGAATCTAACGCCGAAGATCTTACCGATTTCGCCTTCGAAGAGCTGAGTAGAACCAGCATATTCGGATGCGGAAATCCATTCTTCATCGCACATTAAGTCGTATGCTACGTCTGGATGGATGATTGCCACGTAGGAACCGTTGATTTTCTTAGCCATGTTGACCTTGAGGTTTCTTACAGCCTGCTTGATGAGGTTTACAGACATCTTGTCTGCTTCTGTAAGGGAGCCTCTGCCAGTCTTACCGCCAGCGTAGATTACGTTTGTACCACCGTTGAGAACTTCTCTTGTGATAGTATCAAGTGTTCTACCTGCCTGATCGCCTAAGATTTCCTGAGCTTCTACGAGGTTGTTGTCGATAGCAGTGAGCATGAGCACGTCAGACAGCTCGATGAATCCACCATACTGAGCTACTGTAGCTGTGATAGTGGATACTGTTAACTGCTGACCATCTGGTGTTACGCCTTCTGTTAAAGGTGTAAGTGCCTTAGCCAGTGGAGAATACTTTCTGAATTCGATGGTTTTGCCACCATTTTTAGGGATGTTCTTTGTCTGCGCGAACTGGTCGTGTACAAGGTTTGGTTTTGCGAACTTGATGAGAACCTTATCGTAGAAGGTTTTCATTTCCGCAGATAAAGAATCCTGCGTAGTTACCTGTGTGTTGCCAGCGAATAACTGTAACATCAGTTTAAACTTTTTCATGTTTGCTCCTTTCTATACTTGCTGTACGGACGAAAGGAACATGTATGGTCAGGTTAGAATGCGATTTTCTTTCCTGCCTTGACCTGTCTGAGAATCTGGTCGATGTCCTTGTCCGTCAGCGAATTGACATCATTTTTAACCACTACTCCCGGTCTTGACTTAGAGCCATTCTCTGCAGGGCGCATGCCTCTTGCCGCAATATTGTCTGTTACAGACTTGCGTACATTGGCCGCCGTTGCTTGTACTGCACCAGAGAGGATTTCCTCAAGGTGCGCGGCTTCATAAGCCTTACGAACTGTTTTGCCAGCCTTCAGGTCCGCAATGAAGTCAGGGTTCTGTACTTCTGCGGCAAGGTCGAAGTTAGGATACAGCGTTTTGAGCTCTTCCGCCTGAGCTACCCAGCCTTCGTAATCAGCCTTGGCCTTGGCTGATGCCTGTGCGCGTCTTTCGTTCTCACGAAGTCTTGCGTTTTCTCGGCTCATCTGCTCATGCATACGGTAAGCTTCAGATGTCATCCCGTGCTGTTCTGCCAGCTCATCGTAGAGTGTGTCATCTTCGCTTAAAGCCTTGGCAAGCTGTGCGACATCACCATGCTTCAGACCGTACTTCGCGTACATAGGACCAAGCGCATCGTTCAGGGACTGGAGCTGAGAAGCTGTGTCTTCCTGATTCTTAAATCTGCGGGAAATTGCTTCCTGAATTTCCTTGCCTATTTCCGCTTTGTACTTAGCCTTGAAACTGTTGTAGTCATTTACAGTGCCATCTTCGGCTTGTTCGGACTGAGCTTCAATCGTTGTTACTTCGCCTACTCCATTATCAGAATCGTCATCCTGCTGGATACCATAAACAACTTCAGGCTCGTCCTGTGATTCGAGGTCGGCGAAACCGTTTAAACTGCCTTCTGCGCCGCCAGCTTCTCCTCCTGAGGCAAAGCCTTCATTAAAGAACTGCAAGCACAGTTTGAATCTTCTCTTTTTCATATTTTTCTCTCCTGCAGTCTTTCCTGCGTGTCATAATCTACAGTCTTTCCTGCGAGTCAGTAACGCTCCGCCCTGCTATTTTTCCAGAGCAGTAGTTGAGTGCCCTGCTCTGGATTTTTGCAGGAGAGTGCAAGTTTTATGACAAAGATGTTGCAACCGGAGGTGTTACGGTACTGTTGTAACATAAAAGGGGAATCGCTTGCGACTCCCCCTTTTGGAAATTTTTAATTATCAAAGATTTCTACGTTATCCGGATACTGTTCCTCTAGTAGCTCAAGCCCTACCATAGCGAACTTGAACAGGGATTCCACCTCGATATCATTGCACGAACATATACATGTTATGGTGCTATCGCCCGGATCAAGCTTTACATCCAGCTCACCTACACCTGAATCAGACAAGGCATTCGCCAGTGTGAAGAAGAGGATGGAGACTGCGCTACATACGATGTCCTGACCTACCGGTGCATAGCCAGCATGCCCAGTCGCAGACAGCTCGTAATGAAAGCTCCTGCCTACCATTTCTTTCTTCAGCGATATAGTGGTCATTACTTCTCACCTACCTTGGCGTGTTACGGTTTGCTGTTGCAAGCCTTGCCTTTGTTGCCTGCGTATTGTCAGTCATCGGCATGCCCATGCTGTCAGTCTTCACAGACTTCACATCGCCATCCGGTGCAGGTCCGCCTGCTCCGCCATTACCCTGAGATGCTACAGCCATTACCTGCTGTGTAGCTCCTGCAAGACCGCCTGTGGCAGTATCAAGCTGTGCCGCATACTGAGTTGCAAGCTGAGTCATCTGGAGTAACTGCTGATACAGCATGCCGTTCTGTGATACTGTCTTCTTCACGGAGTCGATAGACTCAAAGTCCATCATCTCAAGCATAGGCATAACTTGGTCTGCCATAGCAGGATTGAATACTCCGAGCTGGAAGAGCTCTTTTGCAAGCTCGTTCTGTGCAGTACGTGAGAACGGTGACTGCTTCTGGCTGGAAATCTTGAAGTCGAAGACAGGTCTTCTGACGGTGATCTCTCCGGAAATGTCAGGTTCACTCTGCTGGTCACGGATGCTTGCGTTGTTGAACGCCACGAATTCAGTAGTGCCGTTTGGCTGTTCCACTCTGAAGTATCTGTCCTCGGTATAGAACTGACGCATCAGCTCAACTACCATGGTAACAATCTGCTTGTAAGCTCTGTATGATGCCTTGAGCATATCACGTGAGAGCTTGGAGCCAGCTTCCTGTAGTGCCGCAATAGCGGATGCCGCAGTAACTCCGGATGTTGTGCTTCCCTGTGAGAAGTCACGGTTTCCTGATGTCTCCTTGAGCTCCTCAATCTTAGTCTGGTGGTGATTGATGATGTAGTTTGGAAGCGGATTGATAGCTATCTGGCGCAGAGACTCTTCAGTCATCATGCCGCCGGTAACCTCTACGAATTCATTGCTCCAGTCAGAGAACTGGTCCATGTTTACGCTTACCGCATCCTTTTTAAACCATCTAGGCTTTGAGGCAAGGAATGCATTCTTCAGGATTGCACCATCCAGCTTATCGATGTAGAACTGCGGATTCTTCATCACGTCCACATAACCGAAGCCAAACGGTGAGCCTTTTACTGGGAACATTGTGTCGAAGATGAACGGATACATGCCGTGGTCATAGTATCCTGTCTCGGACATTTCAGGAATGTTTTCGGATGCCCAAAGCACCTCGCCGTTACAGAATCTACAGTAGTGGACCACAGTACGTGTACCTGACTGCTTCTTGTAGTACCAGTCAAATATCAGTGAGCGGCCTTCCATTGTCTGGCCCTGCTCGTCCTTCTGGTACTCAGAAAGCTCATTTGCACCAGAGGAGATGAGCTTGCCCTTCATGAACGGATACTGCTCCTCGATAACATCGTTATCCTCGTACTCAACGTGGAAGAAATGTCTGCTGTCCTGCACATCCTCCTCGTTAGGTTCCCAGAATACGTTAAGCACGTCAATGACTTGGATATCGATATCACCCAGTCCGTTTTCTAGACTGTTGTTCCAGAACGGCTTGTAAATACAGCCGCCTGCAATCAGCTTATCGTACCATGCACTATCGTACTTCTTTTCAAAGTCAGCCTTCTCCATGATGAGAGGAACGATTTTTGACAGAGTCTCTGCCGCCTTCTGATCGCTCTCTTCACGCGGAAGGATGCTTGCACATGGGATGTTGTCCATCGCATCAGCATGTTTGTTGGCGATGGAGTTAAACAGCCACGCCGATTTCTCTTCAGGTTCTACAGCTCCGGCATTAGGACTCTGCTGTTCTGCGTATCTCTGGCGGTACCACTGCTGGTTTGCAATAGCTCTTGATTCAAGTGTGGCCTTGCCTTCCTTGTAACGCTGGAAGATAGCCACGGCCTTCTCAATTTCTTCGGAACCAATAGGTCCTACTCTACCGGGATACTGCTCTGCCTCGCTCATAACGCCTTCTGTGGCCTCTGTTTCTGGCTGTTTTGTCTGTTCATCAGCAAAAGGAGCCTTGCCCTGCTGTGGCGCAGTCTCCTCAACAATTTTCTTTTTTCTCGGCATTTAATAACTCCTTTCTTAGAATCTGATGTAATCATACTTGCCATAGTTGGCATTAAGTAAATTGTCCTTGTATAAGTCCAGTGGGTCGTTACGGACATCCTTGACAGGCTTCATACGTACTGGAGGGTTCATAGGTCTTTCCATCATCACGTAACGCCACTCGTCATAGATGTGATCCTCTAAGTCGGTGTCGATGTCCTCGACCTTCTTCTCGTCATACAGAAGCGTAGGGATTGTCCGTATAAAGTGCTTGCATGTGTTGAACACATAGAACATCGGTATGCCGTTCTCATCGAACGCAAGCCGGTAATGGCACTGCATCTTACCTGCGATACGCGAGTTGTCCGCTTTGGTGAAGTAGATGCCATACCGAGCCATAGTCTCACCTATGGACTCGCCCTTCTCTTCAGAGAATATAGCAGGGTCCGCAATGCCTATAATCTTACGGCCCTTGAGGTTGGGGTCCATGCCCTCAATCTCTAAGATGCTCTTTGCAAGCTTTGCAGGCTCATACTTCACGCCCTCATTCTCAGTCTGCGTACAGCCGTAGAACTCAGCGATACGGTATATCCTGTTCTCATGGTCTACTGCATACCATCCAACAGAGAACGGTTTGCTGTACCCCCAGTCAAAGCCTCTAAATATCTTCCAGTCATCCGGAACAATGAACGGCTGGATGACATGCGACCATCTTCGGTCAATGTAGTGATCCGGAAGGTCTCTGAATTCTTCAAACACCTGCCCCTCAAATATATCCCACTTGCCGTTAAGCCACGCCTCTCTCAGTTTCGGAGGCAGAGCTTCAAGCTGACGGATATAGTCAGGGTCTGCGGCCATAAGAGCCACATTGTCAGTAACCAGAGACTGAATAAACTGGTAGTCTTCCGGCACCTCACCTTGTTTGAACTTCCTGTCGATGAATAGTCTCTTCACCCAAGCATGGCCAACGCCACCGGGGTTGAATGTGTAGTATATCCTTCTAGGGAATGCACCAGTACCACGGACGCAGGCTGTGAGCTTGCGGACTCTTTCCTCCGTTTGGTGTGTTGCTTCATCGATAAACAAGGTGTCCACTTCGGTTCCTTGGAACCTTTCAGCGTCCTTGTCATTCTCGCAGTACCTGAAGAGGATTCTGCTTCCGTTAGGGAACGTGATGTGCTTCTTTGAGTCATTGTACTTAGCCAGTCTCTTCCTCTTGTCCGTATCATACACATGCAGAAACTCGCACAGAGGGATGATATGGTTTTCAGAAAGCTCATTGTATGTCCTTCTGACAATGAGTATCTTGATGCCCGGATACTGATATGCCAAGAGGACTGCTTTGGTTCTGATTGCCCAAGACTTGCCGCCGCCACGGGCACCGCCGAATCCGAGGTGCTTTGTTCTGGAAGTCAGAAACTGTTTCTGCTTCTCGTTAGGTTCCCCTATAATCAGCTCAGGCATTACTTACTCCATTCTTCCAGCTCATCGCCAGCAAACTTGATAGTAACCGTAGTATCTGTAGCTTCCTCTGCTACAGGCTCGTCCTTAGATTTTTTTTCTTTTTCCTTTTTCTCTTTCTTTTTCTTCGGGGGTGCAGAAGAGTCAAGAATAACAAATTTTAAAAACAGATATTTAAGTGTTATTTTATTACTTTCATTCATCTCAATAATAAGTGAAAGCTTAAAAGACAAAAGCACAACAAAGAATAAAATTATGCCTGTTAAAATATATAAAAATGTCATCGTAACCCTCCTTTGCAATTTATTTCACAGAAAATTAAATCATTCTTCAGTTTTAACCGTGTCACTGTCTCTGTTATCAAAAAGTGAAAGCTGACCTGAATCAATATCAGACATAAGAACCTGCTTGTCAACATTAGGCAATTCTTCAAGCTCAGATAACGCACTGAGAGAAAAACATCTTAAAAAATCGTCTGTAGTACCATAAAGCACAGGTCTTCCGGGTACATCAAGTCTACCTTTTTCTTCTATTAAACCACGTTGACAAAGAGTAGTAACAACACCGGAACAATCAACACCACGAATCTGCTCTATATAAGGCTTAGTAATCGGTTGATTATAAGCGATAATAGCAAGAACCTCAAAAGCTGCCTGTGAAAGCGGCGTATTACGTTTTAAATCGAGCACCGCTCTTACTTCATTTATGTATTCTTTTTTACTGCAAAGCTGATATTTACTTCCAAGCTTTAAAAGACAAAGACCGCTTTCAGGATTTTCGTATCTTTCCTTAAGAATATCTAAAATTTGTAGTGTAACTTCACTATCGGTACCTAAAACAATAGAAAGTCTTGTATGCTCAATCGGCTCAGCAGCAGCAAATAAAACAGCTTCCGCTATTGCTAATAAATTATTATCTATCAAGTATTTTCATTTCCTTCCAAAAGTTCAATTTGTATATTTTCACCCTCACCTGAAAGGTGGATTGATTTATCCTTAGCAAGCTCAAGAATTGCTAAAAATGAAGCAACGAGCTCAGAACGACTTGTAGCAGCTCTGTAAAAATCAAAAAGACTTTGTTTCTTTTTTGTTCTTAACGAGCTTAAAATT
>JAEIGA010002868.1_pt1 | contig 27197 bp, 57 predicted proteins | sample 9270691 | NCBI WGS metagenome assembly JAEIGA01 (sample SAMN17057246, study PRJNA624740) | gut metagenome | biome: biome; isolation source: fecal sample | host: Bos grunniens | place: China: Xizang | collected 2019 | reverse complement strand
TAAAGTATCTTGATAAGAATTTAAAAGATTGTCCAGAGAAAAGATTTGTTATAAATAAGATAAGAGAATCTATGATAGACTATCCTTTTGATAGAGATTATGAAGAATGGGTAGATTTACCTGATGATTCCTATGGTGTTTGTGATAGATGTAAAAAAGAAGTTAAAAGATACTGGCATAAACATGTAGAATATAAGGTAATAGGAGAACCTAAGTATATGGTTCCACCGTCTTTTACAGAAACTTGCTTATGTGAACACTGTTATAATGAAATTATGGGAGTTAAGTAATGATAAATAATTTTAATGTAATAGATAATTTTCTACAGTTTGAAGAAGGGACATTTTACAAGTTTGAACTTTTAGTTAGAAATACAGATGGTGAAAACATATTATTTCCTGAAAGAAGTTCTAATACAAACAGGAACATTCTTATAAAATCTTGGTACGTAGATACTAAAGATTATTATGAAAAAATAAAACATGAAATGATTACTTTATCTGATTTAACAGGTGCAAGATTATATGTTACATTAGATAGAAAAGATAATGTTAAATTAGTACAAAGTTTAATTCATTCTTTTACTGATACTCTATGTACTATTTGTAATGGTCAAAAACCTTCTATAAAGAATATTGCAAAAACATTTGCTTCTGAAACAAGTAAAGTAGAGAACTCCAATAAAGCAACTAAAACTATTATGTTTGATGTAGATACAAAAGATGAAGATGTTTTAAATGAGTTGAAGCAATATATATTAAATCATAATCAAACACCCTATGTGCTTAATACAAAAAAAGGTTATCATGTATTTTGTTATAGAAAATTTGATATTAATAGTTGGTTACAGCTAACCGCAGAAAATCATTTTACAAATGCAACCTTCGAGAGTCCAACAGCAAAGAAGGATTATATAGAAAATAGAAGAAGTTATCTACAGGGATTGGTAAGTGTGAAAGAAAATGAATTAGGTTTAGTGTATCACCCAATGAAAATGGAAGAAACATTTTATGATAAATTGTATCAATTAGTAGAGCCTAGATTATTAGGTGATTTCTGTGGATACAATGAAGAAGAACAAGCATTTGATATAGTACAAGCAGTAAAGGAAATATTATTAGAGGAGAGAAATGGTTAAAAGGCTATTCATAAAGTCAATATTAGGCGAAAAAATAAGTAAATGGGATGAAGTAATAGGTAAGATAGAAGATAGTAAAGTAGTAATAGGAGTAAGACACTCCTATAGATTTATAAAAAGACTTCCTGCTTGGTTAAAACTTTGTTGGAAAACAGAGAACTGGGACTATGAAGGAATTTATTATTTCTTTGAAATGCAGCTCTCAGAGCTTCTTAAAGCACAAGAAGAGGATACTTGGCACGTTCCTGATGAAGTTAGGGCACGAGTAAAGCAAATAAAGTTAGTTCAAGAGCACTTAAAAAGATATATGGATCCTTTTAAGTACTATGAATGGCCTAAGACTGAGTTTATTAAGACAGACCATGAAACTTATAAAATGGGATTTGTGGATAAGGAGCACGGACAAGAAAAAGCTGATTTCTTTCATGCGATGGAAAAGAAACATTACAATAAATTCTGGGACTTAATAAAGAAGTGGCATACAGGATGGTGGACTTAAAATGAGGCACATAGAGCATTATAACTTTAAAAAGAATAGGTGTAAAAGACTAAAAAACTTTGGAGAAGTTACGGTTATCCCTGAACTTTTGAATGTATTTAAATTTGCAGTTAGCCTTGAATCCGCTGGAATTTCTGATCCAGATATAATTATTACAAAAATAGAAGTAATTAACGATACAACAGTCCTAAAGTCCTTTAAATTATATAAAGGAGGACATACAGCAGGGCACAGCTTTACAATTGAAGGCCTTCCGAACTCTGCACTAGGGTTAAGAACCCTTAAGCACCCAATTATGTTTTATAAGTGAGAAAAAAAAAATGAAACGAATAGAGCATTATACATTTGGAAAAGCTTCAAAAAGACTCATCCCTCAAGAATATAATGTGTTTAGGCTGAAAGGAAGCACTACTCATTACATAGTAACTAATGTTATTAGAAAGCACACAGGATGTATATTTTATCTTAGAAAAATTGAAGGTGGAGAGCTTTCATTTGACTCCTTTGAAACAAGCCTATATTTTCTCACAGACGCTTTCGAACCTGTAATAAATCGTATATCATTTTATAAATAAGAGGTAAAATGAATGAAGTGCAAAAGAACAGATGAATTTTACATAATAGGAAATAGAAGATACTTTGCATACGAAATGTCTTTAAGTTATGAGAATAGGTACTATTATTCTACTCCTACGGAGGAGAGAATATTTGTATTCTCTACAACCACAAAAAATACAGGGCTAGAGAAGTACTTATAAAATAAATGATACTTTATTAAGATTAAGTTGATTTCTATATGTGAGAATTCCTAAAAATTTCTTTCTCCTTTATTATCTCCTTTATTTTTTTACTTTCTTCTTTTCCATTAGTATAAAGTAAGTGTCCGTTTATTCCAATGTATACATCCACTTCAGCCATATCATATTCTTGTTTTGTTACTTTATACTCAACACCAGACCAATCTGTATTTATACTTCCTACAGGGGAACACTGCACTCCCCATCTATCCTTAATACATACTCCATCTAATTGTACATAAGAAGCATTGTGTAATTGCCATGGCTTCAATTCATACTTATTTATTAATTCTTGGGCTCTTTCCTGAGATATCATTCTTTTCCTCCTTTTCATAAAATTCTTTCCAACAGTTAGCCTTATCAGGATATAAATAACATTCTGTTATTCTTCCCCACTTAGATTGATTTTCTCTACACTTTTCTAAAGGTTCACTTCCTATTCCTTTATTATAATAAACATAAGGGCAATATAGTTCTTCCATTGGTGTAGGCTCCTTCCCACTAAGCCATTCTTCATAAGTACAGCCGTATTGTGAGAAGTGAATTACTTTACCTTCTGGTGTTGTATAATCATCTGCACCATGCACATAGCCGCAAGTCTTTCCAAAAACTCTTTTTACACCTTCTTTAACTTTCTTACCTATGAATTCATTGTAAGAGTATGTAGTATAACCCTTACCACCACAAGTTGTACATACAACTGCTGCACCTTCTCTTTCACACATACCTACATAAAGTCCTGTTCCTTTACAATCAGGACATTCAATTTCTATTGTTTTCATTTTCACCTACTTTACAAAAATTGGACGTATACTTACTCGACCTTCTACTTTATTTGAATTTAAGTAATTTATTGCTTTTTCTTTTGTACTAAAATAACCTATTACTTCTTCTCTTGAAGAAAAACCTGCTTCTGTATAACTTTTTAATACATATACTTTAAATTCGTATTCAGATTTATTTGGAAATCTTTTACTATGAAACTCGTCATTTTCAATATCATAAAATTCTTTCATCTTTACCTCTACTTTATCTTTACTGCTGTAATACCACCTGCTAACCCATGCATTGACCAGTCATGGTAAACAAATAATCTATAATTACCTTCATTTGTTTGTACTGTCATTGTATAAATTCGTTCTGTTACATCTTCTGATTGCGATTTATTTACGGCAGAAATTGCAGCAGGTATTGTTAAACCTAATATTAAACCTATAAATAAAATCATGATATTCTTTATCATTTTAGTACCTCTCTTGTTTTTATTGCTCACGTTCTTCTATTTCTAATTTTTCTATAATTTCATCTGCAAGCATGCTTCTAGCACAAAGGAACATATTTTCTTTATTTCCGACATCCCTTTGACATAAATCTACAATCTGCTTTAATAAACAATCAGTGATATCTTTGCATAATTTATCATTAGTGCAAAGACCGCATTCCTCTGATTTTATCTCCCCTGTAGAGTAATAGCTGTCCATTAAATTAGGACAGTTTTTAATTACGTACTTCATTACTTACCTCCATATTTTTCTTCATAAGTATAAGGTTTACCTTTATAATTCTTAGGTTTAATATATTCTGTATCTACTTCTTCACCTTTTGTAATAACAGCTTTGTGAATTCTAACTATGCAATTTTGTCTTTGAATTTCAGATTGAAGTTCTCTCTTACTCATAATAACTTCCCATAGCTTTCCATGAAAACTTTCAGTTACATAAAAAAGCTCTAATCTATCTGATAATTGTGTTTGTATTGCCATTTAAGTATTTACCTCCTCTAAGTGCTGAACTATACTTTTATATAATTGTACATTTCTACTGCTCTTTAGTTTTTCTATAATTGCATACTTATTACATTCCAGCCATATAGCATCTATTAATTCAGATGCTCTTATAGTCCTTCTTAAACATCCTGTATAGCTATCTGTAAAAGTAAGTTTCTTCTTGTTTATGCTTTTTCTATTACCACAAAGATATGAGACTCTGTTTTCACCTTCTATATGGTGGATTTCTATTTTCTTTCTAAAATTTGGGATATTTACGGACTTCCCAAAACCAGAATCAGTTAGTTCGTACAAGCAGTCATCTTTTAAAGCAATTCTTGCTTCATCCAAGCCTTGTTGTATTTGTTCTTCTGTAACTATCATTTATTGTGCCTTTCTATTCTTTAAATAACTTCTGGATTTGTTGCTTAAATTGTTCTAAAACATCATCATTCAACAATTTATCAACAACAACTTCTATACAGTTTTCTAAAATTGCGTATTTTAATGTTGTTACTGTTAATGCCCAACAATTATATTTGAAATAATTATTCAATACACAAATCATTTCTAACAACTTTTCTGCCGTGATTTCGGGGTACATTTTATCTCTTGTTTGATATTGTCCATAATCATCTTCAAGTATTATATGTTGTTTTTCTATCCCAAAAGTATCGTAAAATTCTTGCTCTAATTCAGTTATCATTACCTACTATTCCTTTCTCTTTCCCAGAGTACATTACTTTCATACAAATCTTCATATTGTTTAAAGAACTTATTTAAAGTTTTCTTTTGAGCATCTGTCATTCTACTATGAGTATAAGCACCATCCATTTGTATTTTAACCCACCATGTTTCTAAGTCCTTTTCACTCAAATTCATATAGCCTTCAACAATTCTCCTATGACAACCTGCTTCTACAGTTATATAAGAGCCATCTCTAAGTATCCATGCACCATGACAAGGATTACTTTTTTGCCAACCTATATATTCATTAAATAAGTGCCCTACCCAGTAAGGTTCTTTCCAGTCTTGATTAGTGAGGTGTTCATTTACATCTTCATAATCTCTATCATAATTTACTTTCTTTTCTTTACGACTTCTGCAAGCATCTATTAAGTATTTATAAGCATCAGAGAACATAGAGTCAGTTGCCTGACAAGCCCAAGTTTCTCTTTCTAACTGATACCAAAATTTAAACTCATCTGTATTATATATCTGCACACATTGTTCTATCCAAGATAAATCAGGATTTATATGGGAAATAGGAAGCCAGTCGTAACACCATCTTACAGGTATTTCCAAATCATCAGGTACTAAAACATTGAAATATCTGCATACTTGAGTTAGACCGAAAGTGTATAACTCTATACCGTTTTCCCATTTCTTTTCAGGAACATCCGTAGGGTAAATTCTTGCAGATTTCTCTTTATCCTGTTCTATCCAAAATATTCTTATACTATCTCTTTTATCTCTTGGCATATCTTTTTGAAAATTCCTTTACTGTTTTTGGTTTATGACAACATTCTTTGGGTGAATACATATCTGTTATTTTATTATAAATTACATCATATCCTAATAGACAACCGCCATTATTATAGTGTCTGTTATTATAACTATGTGCTGGACAACCATAACAACTTTTTGCTTTTCTTGGCATTATTTACTTTTCCATTCTTTGTAACATTCTTCATCACAGAAATCTTTCCTGCCACCGTTAATGTACTTAACAACCCAATTATGTTGCTTTGCAAAAGTAGTATATTCTCTTGGTGGATTACCTATTACATCATAGATTCCTTGATGGCAATTATCACATATTATTTTAGTTATTTTTTTGTATCATTAATCCTCCATATCTACGCATGGCATATAAGTGTCATCTTGAACTACTCTTTTATATGTAATATCTGTCATGTCTAATTTGGATAAGTTAAATTTACAGTCTGCAAAGTTATAAATTAACTCCCAAGACTCATTCCCAGAGTTTAATTCATCCATTAAGTCGGATAAACTCTTTATTGCTTTATGAAATTTATTCTTCTGTCTTTGGTTCATTTATTGCTCCTTGCAGTTCTTTTAATAATAAGTTCTGTACTTCAAATAAAATAGATACTTCCTTTGCATGTTCTGTAAAGAAATCCCATAACTTATTTACTTTATCAGCCTTACCTATGTCTGAAAGTATTATATGTTCTATTTCTTTTTTAAGATTTTGTATTTTATCATTAGTTATTGACATTATTCCACTTCCTTATATAATTCTGTTAATGCTTTTATTTCATCTTGCTTTTTCTGTATTAACCAGTCTAATTGCTCTTTTGCAGGTTTTACGGTACAATTAACCGCAGTTAATTCAAAAATTTCAGGGAATTTATAGCCATAATCTGTATAAAGAATTTCAATATGATAAGTATTATCATATTTTTCACTCATTCCAGAATCACGAAGTTCTATACTTTTTATTATTCCAAAGTAACAGTAAGAATGCTCACAGTCATACTCAACAGTATGAACAAAATCACCTATTTTATATGTGTGTCCTTTGTATGTAACCTCTTGTACCATTTGTTCTCCTTTATTATATTAATCATGTCTTTTGTTTTCCTTAACTTAAGACTCTGGTTATTGTGGTCTTACCTTTTACATATAACTTCTGTCTTAGTCTGTTCATACATTGAGGACAGCAATAATGATTTAACTTATGACATTTTCTGCTTGAAATGTAGTTATACCCGCAACGGTCACACCATACTATATATTTCTTGCAGGTCTTTTCCCGTTTCTCTCGCTTCTCCTTACGGATTTTTCTTATCTCTGATATGCCATTATCCTGTGAAGCATTTGTATGAACAACGTACCCTAAGTTTAAAGCATTTATTTTATTCATACATTCTTTAAACTCAAGTCCGTGACCATGAACCCCAGCAGCATGAATAAGCTCGTGAGCTACAGTTGCCATATAGTCTTGCTCATCAGTTATATAGTCACTTACAACTATCTTATTCTTTTTAACATAATACCTTCCGAGATAAGAAGTTGAATGGCAGTCTTCCCATACAATCCCTTCTTTATAAGGTATAACTTCTTTTAAATCTTCCAGAACTTTATTCACTAAGTCCCATCTCATATTTATAACTCCTTTTAATTAACTATATTTATATAATAACATATACTATATAAAATTTCAAGGTTGACACTTATAAATGTTAAGAAGTATAAAGTAAACCTCTTTCTTTAGCTTCACATTCCATGGACTTTAAAGCTTCTGTAGCTTCTTCCATAGCTTCGTTTAAAACTTCTAAATCATCAAATCCATAGCACTTATTTCTTGTAATAACATAAATTTCATCTAATCTACGATAAAGAAAATTTATAGTATTCATTAAATGCTTATTTGTCATATCTTTTATTGCTATACATTTACCTTCTCTGGTAGTCCAGTACTTCATCTTATTTATACGCCTTTCTTTTACTAATTCTAGTTCCAACTCTTATGGTATCTTTAACTTTTTCTATTACAGTAGCTTCCAGTTCTTCAAAAGAATACGGAATTCTCGTATGTACAGATATACAGTATTGATAGTAACCATTATGATTAGGAAGTAAGTCAAAACTATAATTATAGACTACAGCCTCATCTCCAGAATAACTTACTCCCATACTTACGCACTTAGGATCCATAATACATGGTGCCTTAATTGTATGCTTTAAAATTCTATAAATATCTCGTGTTAAAAAACATTCATTTCTTGCTAAACTAACATTAATTCTTTCTTCCATTTAATGTATTTCTCATATTCTTTAATAACAATCTCTACAGGTAATTCACTGTTAGTTTTATACGTAGTGTTTTCTGCATATTCTTTTTTATATCTAAAAATAGCTGTGGTAATATTAGGAACTATTATACTTCTTTCTGTTTTTAAATACAATAAATCTAATAAGCAGTTATATTTTATCTTTGTTTCCTCTTTAAGATTAACTTGTCTCATAAGAACTTTAGCAAAAGTATATACCCAATAACTATTCTTATTAATCCATGCTTTAATTTCTTTCCCTGTGGGAAGCTTCTCATACCCAAAATCTACTACACAAGAAATCATTTGCATAAGTTCTAATAATTGTTTATGCTTATACTTTTTAGGTATTTTTAGAGCAGCATTTGTAGGGTTCTTATCTAATACAATAAAAAACATAATTTATACTTTCTTCTTTATATATTTCCAAGAAACACAAGTGTATTCTCCTGACCTGGAACCATTATTAAACAAATAAAATCCACTTACTCCGTAATCTGAAATTTCTTGTACTAATATTTTAGATAATCTTAAATTAGGAGTTTTTCCATACCTCTCTACAACATCACCAATTTTTACTGTTTTAAGGAGTTCTTCTTTTCTGGCTTTATCTTTAATATCTTTCTTTTCTTGAGCTACTTTATTTTTAAGATACTCATACTGACAAACTAACCTACTAAAACCAGAATTAAGTTTGTTTATTTCATTTACTAAATCTTCTTTCTTACATTTAATATAAACAGGATTATAGCCTTTATAATCTGCTATAACATACTCTCCTTCTATAAGCATAGATAGAGTTTTGTAGTTCTTGTTCCATCTTTCTTTATAGTAGAATATAAGCTTATTACCTCTCTCTACTACTTTGTCAATCTCAAGCGAGCTATACCCTGTTTGTATTTCTTTTATATTAATCACTTCTCTGTTACTCCTTTAATTAATTATTTTTAATATTTTAATAGCGAGCTTTTGTGCCTCTTTAACTTCAACTCCTCCAACGAATTGTGTACACTTAGAAGCTTTATTGCATAGCCTGTATATCTTTTCTAACTTCTCTTTATATGTAAGCTTATCTTCAATTAATAAGTGTCCTGCATTTAAGTCTAACTCAGGCATGTACCATTTCTCTTTAGTTTTAGTAACTTCTAAATCTGCATAAGAAGAATTCTCAGGGTTTAGTACTATTCCATAGGTTTCATATCTTTTTCTTCCGTCTTCTCCTGTGTAGTCATATATCCATACATCTAAAAACAACCCACTCATCTCAGGATTTTCTGAATCTTCATTATAATATATTTCATATATCTCATGATATTCAGGATTAAAAGGAGTACATTCATAAAATCCTTCTTCTTTAATATCTTTAATCTTCATTAATCTTTTCCTTTCCCTTAAGTTTTTCTTTAGTAGTAAGATGGTAATACCCACATAAAGGACACCAGTACACTCTATGCTCTCCTCCATACTTCCTGTTACATGCTAAAGCATACTTTAGAGCTGTTTTCTCATCTTTATATTTATGCTTTCTTAAGCACATTCTGTGCATTCTTTCAGCACTAAATTCCACAATTACTCTCCTTTATTTATTTTTGTTATTAAAAAGCACGCAATTATAGTTAAAGCTATAATAGAAATAAGGAATTGAGAAAATGTAATTTTATTCTCTAATGAAAGGAATAATAAGCAAGTAACTAAGACTCCTTGCAGTATTCCTAAAATATAAAATAACATAGAACTAGTCATTATAAACTCTCCACTTTATTTACTAATTCTTCTATTCTTTTTAAAATCTTTCCTGCAAAGATTTCATCTCTTGCAATATATAATCCTGTTCCCATTTTTCTCATATCATCTATTCTATGCCTATCTTCTTCTGTAAAAGAAGTATCAATCTTTAAAACCTCTGCTAATCTTTCTAAATTTAAACCCACTTTTTATTCCTTTTCCATTACTGATTTACTTATATTATATCCTACTTTTTGTAAAGCATTTTCTATACTTATTAAAGCATTTTTAATATCTCTTTGGTATGATTCACACGCAACTTTAGGACTTGTTTCATTTATATCATTAATTTCATGAAATCTAAAAGTAGAACCTAAATTATCTCTTAAAATAGTTAAGGTTGCAAATAAAGTTGAAAAATCTTTTCTTAATTTCATTTCTGTTTCTTCAAAATCAAGTTCATCAAGAATCCTAATCATAGCCATTCTTTTTATTGTTTCTTCTTCAAAATCGCTTACAAAATTTCTTTCTATAACAGGTTCTCTATGTTCAAATTCAAAATCAGGATCTTTTCTTATTTCAGAATAATACATATCCCACATATTGTAGATGTTTTTTATTTCTTGTTGCTTATTCATTATTATTCTCCTAGAAAATCTTTCAATAAACAGATATTTATGTATTCACATATCAGGCATGGACTATTCATTCTTCCTCCAAAATTTCTTTTAAACTTTTCCATCCAACACTTTTAGTAATAAAACTTTTAACTTTTTTACTTTCACTCTTAATAGCAGGTAATTCTTTATATTCCCACCATTCAGAACCGTCATATTCATGCCTTTCCAGCCACCACTTATCTCCTACAATGATTAAATCTTGTGCAACTTCAGGAGCACTATACCCATCATCATATTCAATATTCATAAGCTCAAGAATTTCTTTTTTAGAATTAGCTACAACAAAGTCTTCCCTTTGTATAAACTTAACATCTTCCCAAGTCTTACCATGCTTTTCTAATTCGTCTAAAGTTTCTTCTTTTAAATTCATTCTATAACCTCCTTAAAAATCATCTGTATCTTCTTCAAAGTATTCACAATTTTCAGCCTTATCTGTATTCTTCAAGTTAATTAAACCCTGAATATCACACCATAGATTGTTTATGTCTTTTATTTTAGAACTCATACAGAATAGGCAATTTTTATTCATTTACACTCCTTTGTATCAGAAAAACAATTTTTATTCATTTACACTCCTTTGTATCAGAAAAACAATCTTTTAATATTTTTATTCCGTTTTTTTTTTCCGTGCCATAATTCAGGTTGATAAGTGCCTATATATTCACCATTTAGGAAACTATCCTTGCATTTAAATTCAGAAATATCGGGTATTCTGCCTACAGCCGTATATATTTGAACTTTACTCATTTTCGCACTCCTTATTATTAGGAACAGGAAACCAACCACCTTGACTATCTTGTAATATTCTTTTCTTACAATATTTGCAAGTTGAAGCAATATTTATACCTGCAAAATACTGTTTATCTTCGGGTTCACACCACCCAAGAAAATCGTGATAAAAATTTTTTAAAAAACCATATTTTATATATAGAAAAATACATAAATAGTTTATTGGAATTAGCAATAACAAAAATAGACAAATTAAATCAACTTTATTCATTTTCACACTCCTTAAAGTAACTTGGTTTACAATTATCTAATAATCCTAACGGATATAATTTTTCTGCTTCTTTGTGATTAACTAATCTACCATGAGAAGTATTAGCAATAGGACTTATTCTATTCTTATAAAATCCTGCTTCTTCCTCATCCTCGTCTAATGGTAAAGTATCATTAGGGTGTATTTCAGAAGCACCACATGCTTCACAATGATAAGGCCCACACTGCTGATAGCCAACACCTATATCTACTTCATCACAATATATAATTTCACCACAGTAAGGGCAATAACTTACATTACCGTAACCGTGTAAAGCCCAAAGTAATCCATTGCAGAAACTTGTTATTCTTTTTCTTGATTCTTTATTTCCATGTTTCCACCCGAATTGTATTTCTTGTTTTATTCTTTCTTTAATCTCTTCTTCTGTTTTCATATATAACTCTTTATTGCTCTAATTTCTTAATTATTTCATTATATGCTTTATCTCTTTCTTCTGTAGATTTATAACTTAGCCTAATAATGTTAAAGTTATCACCTTGACTTTGAATACAAATATCTGTTTTAGTTAATTTTTGAATATAAAAAATATTATTCTTATTTACTGTATACCCTTGACCTATGTACACGTATTGCCCTGCGTAAGCAGTGTTGCATAGGAATAAAATCAGTACAAGTAAAATTAACTTTTTCATTTTACGCTCCTTTTATTTTTATTATGTTTTATAATATCACGTTTTTCATGAAAATTCAAGGTTAATTACGATGTGGTTGGTAGGTGGTTGTACTGGGCTGAATCAGGTGTGTTACCTCAAGGAGGAAAATTCCTGAAAATGCTGAAAAAATGCGTGTGGGACTTGAACACCCGCCCACTTCGCCCACTCCGACGACCTCTATCGCTTGTCCCGTCTGGCTTTCAGCCCTTCCGCTTTTCCAATACTTCCGCAGGTGCCTGCAAACTCTACACTTCAGCCCACCTATACACCTACAACCCGCACAGCTACAGCCACACAACCTACCTATATACCCATAACCCACACAACCGCAGCTGCACAGCCCACCCACACACCCACAACCCACACAGTACAGCACACACCAGCACATGCCATCCTACCCATACACCCACAGCCCACACAGCCACAGCTACACAGCCACGCAGTCTGCCCTTATACTACGCCACAGCACCAATACAGCCATAGCACAGCACCATAACACCTATAAACAGTACACTTCCAGCGATTAAGTGATTAGAGTGATTACATGGATTAACTACTACAAATATAGTAATGAGTAGTCTGTAACTATTGCAAACACTAAACAGAATAAAAAGTTGTTGACAAGTTTTTTATTTTGTGCTATGGTGTAAGTGTTAGGAAATAAAGGAGAAAAAAACATGAATAAAATCGGAAAAGGCTTGCAGTTAGTAAAGAAGGCTTGTATTGAAAAGGGTTATGACCTTAAAACAGAGGGCGGAGACGGTGTTAATACCGCAAGCCGTTTATACATTAACCATTTTGAGATAAAACTACAGTCAAATGCCTATGATAATGCAGACTTAGAGGATATGGCAGATATTATAACTAATTATAGTATGAAGGAATTGCGTTTTGTTTATTCTGATAAGTCTATAACATACGCAAATAATGGCTGTTATGTAAAAGACAGCTACAGAAACAGCAAGCAGACTTTATTTGAGCTGTTAGATACAGCCGTAAAAGGTGCTATGATAAGCAAAAGCAAGGTTGAAAGTATCGAAGACCGTTATATTGCAAAGGACTTCAGCGTTGACAGTGCTTTTTTATACGGTGAATATTACATTACACCATATATCATAATCAGTACACTAAACAATATCCTACAAAATGAAGTACAACATGACCTCTTATGCAGATTTATTAATCATTATACGGGCAAAAGACTTGAAAAACTCAATAAAACAGATATTGAAGACTGTAGTAAGTATTTATTTACTCAATACTTTAAAGAAAAGAACAAACTCTTGTTAAGTGAAATAGACAGCATGAAAGTATTACAAGGGAATTAATTCCCTTGTAATATAAGAGAAGAAAAGAAAAGGAGAAAAGGAACATGGCAATATATTCATATTTTATTTATATTATTATTTGTTTAATCAGTATTTTTTTAGTTATAGAAATAAATTAAGAGGAGAAGGAACATGAAAAAATTGTTGTTTATTTATTTAATTAGTTTTATTTTATTCTGTATTATTGGAATTGTGGACAGTATGCAACGGCAAGAAGTAAAAGAGCATAACATGTTCATTAATGAGAGAGTAGACGCATGCATGTATGATAACATGCATGGGACAATAGAATGCGACTAAATAAAAAAGTTACATTATCATGTAAATTTTACATGATAATGTAACTAAAATTTTATTCTCATGCATGTGAAGTAGAAAATAAAATTACATTATCATGTAAATGTTAAGAAATATTACAAAAAATGAAAAGGTAGTATTGACATCAATTTTATTTTGTGCTACCATGTAAGAGTAGAGCAAAACAAAAGGGAACAAACAAATGAGAAACATTACAGAAACAATTGCACATGCATTCATGAATGGATATGAAAAAAGAATATCCAACAGCTACACAGACGGAAATGCTGTTTATTTGTGGGATAACAAAATTATCCGCAAACATGAAGGTAGAGTACAGATAAACTTATGCGGATATAATACCACAACAACAAGAGAGAGATTAAACGGAGTTCTCTCTTATACAGGCTACAAGGTAACAACAAAACAGGGTACAGTCTACCTTGTAGATAGAGAAAATAATAAAAAAGAAATACCGTCTAACGAATGGGTAACTATAGGGAAGTAAATTCCCTATATACCAAAAGGAATAAAATAAAAGTTAGTAGATATAAAGGAGATAATAAAAAATGAGAGCTGTTATAAAAATTGATACACTTGAAAATATAAATACAAAAAATGGAATTGATAGTATAAATAATGAAAATATAGATTTAAAAATATATACAGATAATGATAAGATAACAAATATTTATGATGATTTTAACGCTTTTGAAGTATTGAATACAAAATTTGAAAAAGTTTTTTTGAATGATGATAAAGGATTTATTTATGTAATAGGAACATCAAGAAGTATATACAATATGTATGCTCATGTAAGTAATAAACTGATACAAAAAAGTTTTAATGATTTAGACATTTTGCAAAATGTTTATGAAGTTCTTGATACTAATTATTCAGAATTGATTCAAGATAAAGGCAAAGATGATTTTATAAAAAGATTAAATCAAATAACAAAGTTCTATACAGAGGATAACGGAAAAGGTGAGAGAGATGAAGAATACATGATTAGTATTAATGAATTGTTTGAACAATACGGAATAATAATTTTAAGGTATGAATACAAAAACAATGACGGACACTATGAAATTAAAAAAGGGTAAGCAACCACAGAAGGAGAAAAGAAAAGAGCCTTGCGACCACGCAGGGCTTTTTTAGATTTATAATTCAAGTGGTAGATTAATTCTTTCCACCTCTAATCATGTACCTCTCTTCCGCAAGTGCCAACCCATTAAGATTGCCTCTGCACTCCTCTTATGACAAGCATAAGAGGGCGTTACTCTAAAACGAAAAAGTTTGTAAAGATTTATAAAAAAATTTGATTGATTTTTGATTTTACCTTGACAAATATTTATAATTAAGTTTGTTAAGAATTGTAAAATATATCCATGATTTTTACTTTAAAGACTTGAAATTATCTTTTTTCTGTGTTATAATGTTTATGTAAGTAAACATTAGAACTTAAAAACAAAGGAGATAAAATTATGAAAAACAAACAAACATTTTCAAATCTTTTTGACAGAGTAGAAAACAAAGACTTTAAAGACCTTAACAAAGTAGCACAAGAATATAAACTTCTTGAAATAGAATTAAAGGAAAAGACTGCAAGGTTCAACGAATTGAAAGACTTAATAAAAACATTAGGTGCAGGTAAATTTGAAACAGATGAATTTATGTTCAGTTTATATGAAAAAGCAGGTGCAAAAACACTTGATAAATCTACTCTTGAAAAACTTTATCCTGAAGTATTTGCTGATGAAAGAATATATAAAATAGGTAAACCAAGCCTTGTATTAGATAAAGTTGAAAGAAAAGTTTAAAAACAAAAATTAAAGTTATGAGCCATGCACAAACAGAGTGCATGGCTCTGTGGTGCTTATATAGGGACGCCAAACCCGATGCCAAGTTCTGCCAGCCCATAACGATTGCCTCAGAACCCTCTATATAATAGATTTAGAGGGTTACCTCTAAAATAAAAATTTCATGATTTTGATTAAAAAATTTTGATTGATTTTAAAGGTACTACAAAGCCCGTTAAGGCTTATTGAGTTTTGCATGTATTTTCATATCCGTACTACTCTAAAAGTTTATTAAACAGTCAAGGAACAGGCTCAAAATTAACCTTGACAAATTTTGTAAAACAAATATAATTCTTTAATATTTAATATTAAGAATTATTAAATAAATATAACTTATTAACTTGACTTTCATTTTATAGTATGTTATTATGTAAATGTAGATAAACAAAAGGAGATACAAAATGCAAATTACAAAACATATTTTATTTATCGGACTAAACGATAAAGACAGCAAAACTCAAAAAATAGATACGGAAAACGCAAAAAATATAATCTTTGAGGAAGTCGGAGATTGCACAATTTCAGACGCAGTAGGAAGTTACACACATGAAGACGGAACAAAAGTAAGAGAGAAGTCCCTTAGAGTTGAGATATTGTTCCAAAAAGATAAACAAGTTGAGAAACATTGCAAAAGCCTAAAAAGAAAATTAAATCAAGAGAGCATAGCACTTGAAAAACAGTACATAAATTCAGTATTAATATAATATTTTGTCCTTTCATTTTGCTTATAGCATGAGTTTATAAAGAACTCATGCTTTTTATTATTCTTTATTTTACCGCATTACAAAATTTGTCAAGGTTATTCTTATTATATTATAAGATTGTTATGTATTTACAAATAAAAGTTATAAATAAAGATTTAAAGAGATTTAAAGAGTTAAGAGAATTATTGAATGCTCATGGCTTTTTTATAAATGCAGAATATTCTGATAAGTTTGTTGATGAGTGCATAAGTGAATATATTTCATGTCCTGTTTGTAATGAAGTTACAATGTATAACTATAATTCAAAATCCTGCAAAGCCTGTGGGTATAAGGGTTAGAGAGAATTATTAAGAAATTTTAATAAAACATAATTAATAGACTTGACTTTCATTTTATTCTATGTTATAATAAAAATGTAGATAAACAAAAGGAGAATTAATTATGCAAATAGACAGAACAGATGACTTATCAGCAAACAACTTCAAAATGTTTTTGCACACAGTACAAACATTAGCAGGTTCACAAGGCTTTTATTCACGCATTCAAGAAACAATAGATAATTGGAATGACGAAGAATTTGAAAATGCAAGAAAATACTTCAATTCACTTCCACAAAAGTTTAATGATGAAGTAGATGTAGTATTATTTTTAGAACAATAACAAAAAGACTTGACATAGAATTAAATTTATGTTATAATAAAAGTGTAGATAAACAAAAGGAGATAATAAAATGAATACATTTACGATAGCTTTACAGTTATTTAAAGAAATAAAATTCTTAGTAAATAAAGCAAAAACAACAGGAGAATTAATAAAATTCTTAAATGAAAATCCATTAACCTATAAAATAAACTTTATTATTGAAAATGAAATATTATCATTTACATATAATAATAAAGGTGTAGAAATAGGAGTTGTAGTAGTAGGAAATGAAGTACAAGACTACTTTAATATAACAAATTCTAATTATACTATAAACACAAGTTTCTATGATATTGTAAAAGCTATTGCATAAGCTAACAATTTAAAACTTGCAAAATAAAAAAGTTTATAATATAATAAAGTACATACTATAAAAAACTTTCCAAAGGGTAAGCTATTCCCAATAAATAATCTAAGCAATTATTCATGATGAAAATTATCCCAAAGATTTCTTAACTTTTTCAAGCTTACCCTCTTTTTATTTTAAGGGAATTTTAGTGCCTACACCCAGAGCCAATATTTATAATAGGTGCAAGGTGCCAGCCCATAGCGGTTGCCTTGCACCTCTTATAAATATTGATTTATAAGAGGGTTACCACATGATTAAAAATTTGTCAAGTTTCTATAAAAAATTTTGATTGATTTTTGATTTTACATTGACAAATTTTGACATGCCTGTGTGCTATTATAATAATATAAAGAATGATTATATGATTTTGATTAAACTTGACATCATTTTAATTTTGTGATAGTATTATAGTATGAACACAAGAAGGAGTTATAAAATGCAATTAACATTAGAACAAGAGTTTACCCAAGCAGTATTTGAACATAAATGTAAATTAATAGGGTATGAATTCATGGCAGAAGTCATTACACACTTAAAAGAAGAAGGCAGAGAGAACGAAATAGACACAATAACAGCAGGAGTACCACAATTTGTATTACAAACAATTATTCCAGACCTTATTAATAAAGGTACTTTCAACTCTACTTATGAACAGGCATGGGAAAACTTAGCTGAAAACCTTGCGTAGCAAGTAACTCAACATTTTGTTAAGAAATATTACAAAAAAGAAATCCTTAAACTTGACATCAACATAATTTTATGTTATAATAAAAATGTAGATGAACAAAAGGAGAACAGCATGAAAAAAAGAACTTTAAATATAGACTTAGCAGATGATACACTACAGCATTTATGTTGTAATGACACAGTAGACATTGTTATTATCAAAGAAGGTAACAAGTATTCTATAAAAGTCTTATCTTTAAAAAACAGCAATATTGATGTAGATGTAGAATTCATAGACTTTGATAAATTTGAAGACTTGACACAAAATTAAAAGTATGCTATAATAAAAATGTAGAATAAATAAGGAGATATATTATGAATACGCAAGAATTAGAAACATTTTACAATGAATTAGTTGATGAGTACGGTGAAAAAGTTATTGCATTAGCACAAAGTTTAGGAATTAGTTTAGAGCCTGACTTTGACGCAGATGATTACCCAACGGAAGACTATACCGATGAGGAAATTGCAGAAGAAAAGCAAAAGGCAATAGATGAAGTAAAAGACGAATTAAACAGTATTCATGAAGGTTATGGTGAATATACTTATGAATACTATGGTGAAGAATACATTGTAACAACTGACGAAGAGGCTGACGAAATAGAGGATGAAAAACTTGATGACTACCTTGAAGAATGTATTTATCCCGAAATACCCGAAAATTTGCGTTTCTACTTTGATGATGACGCATGGAAAAGAGACGCAAGGATTGACGGCAGAGGTCATTTAATAGCTACTTATGACGGATGTGAAAACGAAGAAAAAGTAAACGACACATGGTACTACATATATAGAACAAATTAATTTCCTTATCTTATCTACAATGTAACATGGGAACAGGTAAATGTTCCCATGTTATAAGATAAGAATAACCTTGACAAATTTTACAACATAGTTTGTTAAGAAATTTTAAGAAAAATAACTCAATAGACTTGACTTTAAAATAAAGATATGCTATAATAAAAATGTAGATAAAAACAAAAGGAGATAATAATTATGACAAAGAAACACACTACAATTTGGAAATCTTACGGAATGTACTCATCAAAGGAATTAAAACAGGCAGAACAGGACGCAAGAGAACACTTGAAAGAAAACGACTTTGAAGACTATGAAACAGTAGATGTTACAGACACTATACATGAAGAAATAGACATGTGGTTTGAAGATGAAGAATCTAACCTATACAAAGTATTAGACGGCAGAATACTTGCAATAGCAAACATGGGCTTATGGTATGGCAGAAGAACAGGGTACAAAGTTTTAGGACATAATCTTAATGAAGTCTTAACTTCCACAATAGGATGTGATGATAAAGAAGTATATTGCGACGGCAGAAATGTACTTGCAAAAGGCTATCACCATGACGGCACAAATTATGTAGAATTCAGAGAAATCAGAGAAGATAGAGATATTGATAGATTATTAAATAAGATTTATAATAATGAAGAAGTAACACGCAGAGAAATAAATTATTACACAAAAAGTTTAAGACCTTATATAAAAAAAGTGTATGGAATTAAGTAAATATTATCTTCTTGTTTATCTACAAAACAAGCAAGCCTTCCGCAGAGATTGAGGAAGGCTTTTTCTTTTTGATTTTGCGGAAGGACTGACAGGAGTGGTGGCTGGCAAGGTGCCAACCCATAGCGGTTGCCTTGCACCTCTTATAATTACTTAATTATAAGAGGGTTACCTTAAAATAGAAAAATTCATGATTTTCTTATAAAAAATTAGATAGATTGATTGATTTTGATTTTTGTTTACCTTGACAAATTTTGCATGACTATATGTTAAGAAATATTACAAAAAGATAAATTGTAGACTTGACTTTAAAATAAAAATGTGTTATGATGTAAGAGTAATAGATAAGAAACAAGGAGATATTAATTATGACACAAGTATTTACAGATGAAAAATTTACAGGTTACACATTCAATTGTGAAAGCACACCAGCAAATACAGGATTTTACCACATTTGCACAGTTTTAGATGCAGAAGGTAACGAAATTTTATCCACAAAACAACATTGGATAAATAGAACATGGGAAGGCTACACTTTCCAAACTGTTTTTGAAAGTGCAAAAGCAGAATTAGAGAACAAACTAACAGGCACAGAAGAAGCAAAAGAAGAATATAACACAGACTTCTTATACACCTTAGTAAATGAAGGTTATATTAGAGACTATGGCTACACAGAAGATGATGAATTAATTATTGTATTTGATTCATGGTCAGAAGTTGAAGGTGAGGATGAGAGAGAATATATTGAAGGTAAAGGAATGGTAAAGACAGGCAACTTTAAAAAGTCTGTATATGCTAAATTAAGAGAATTAGCAGAAAAAAACTTATTAAAGCCTTCAATAAATAAGACTATTCTTGAAGTTGAATATGTATTTTCTGATAGTTATATGCAATGTGATGATTGCGGAAAATGGATATGCTCTGACTATGGTGATATAAGATACTATGAAGAATTAGATATGTGCTTATGTTCCAAATGTTCAAACAGTAGTGATTATATTGAAGACTTTATTGAAAGTGCAAAAGGTGATTTCCGTAAAGCAATTAGTGTAGAAGTTGATGATGATTTGATTGAAAACTTAGGATATGAAAAACTTGATCCGAAAAAAGATTTCTCTACACGCATGAGTGAATGGGGTGAAAGTTCATGGGGTTGCTACAATACACCGATAGCACAGGTTGAAGATTTATGCCAAACCTATGGTGGATTTGCAAAACTAACTTATGTAGGACAGTTTGATGCAGAATACCAATTGTACTTCCCAAGTGAAATAATAAATGAAGTTCGTGAGGAATTCGGAGTTGAATTAGAAGAAGTATAAAGATTGATTTCCTTATCTTATCTACAAAAGCCATTCAAAATTGAATGGCTTTCCTTTTTGATTTCAGAACTGAGCCACAGGGCAGATGACGGGCAAGTGCCAACCCATTTGGGTTGCCTCGCACTTCCAATAATTACTTAATTATTGGAGGGTTACTTCAAAATGAAAAATTCTCTAAAAATTGATTAAAAAATTTGATTGATTTTTGATTTTACATTTTAAATTGATTTATGATTTTGATTATATTAAATTATTATATGTAACCAGAAACAAACTGGGGTAATCTAAATAAAATACAGCAAGACCTTATTGAAGCTCTCTGCTACCCGAACTAATACGGTATTAAAATATATTAGTAAAAGACAGTTTAATTTGATTTAAAGAATTTCCTTATGTAATCACTAAGCACATGAGTAGTTTTTTAAAGTAAACGAACACAGAACGCATAGAAGCCACCTAAATAGGTGTAAAGGTCTTCAGTAATGACAAGTATGTATAGTAGTAGAAACAATAAAATGAAAATGTATAGAGTGAACAAAGTAATTATTCAAAGGTAATCAGCAATAAAATCCTTCATAGCAACCATAAGTCTATAACTAAGGAGAGTAATTAGCAGATAAGCCTAAGAAGGTACAAAACAAAGGCTTAATTTTTTATACTCTAAAGCAAGTTTTAAAAAGAAGTAAAAAGTTGCTATTTTTTAGTGTTTATTAACATTTCTTAACATTTACACTAACTAACCTTGAAATTATTTTAAATGTGTACTATAATATTAGTATAAGGAGTTACAAAAAGGAGTTACAGAAATGGCTACAATTATAGTACAAGAAGAATTAGATACGACAGATTTAAGGGACAGATTATGGAGTGAAGCAGTACACACATGGGACAATATAGTAGAAGCAGGAAAAGAGGAAGAAGCACTTGCATTCCTAAATGAAATCTTCTGCGACAGAGTGCCTACAATCACAGAAATCAATGATGTACTGTGGTTTGACGATGCCTTAGTATATGAAGCTATAGGACTTACCTCAGAAGGTGAAACACCAAAGGAGTGGACTATAAGCAAGGCAGAACTGGATGAACTTAAGAACAGAGGACGCATAGAAGATGCTAAACTGGAGTACATAGAAAACAGCTTTTGCGGTGAATATGTAACATTAACAGAGCAAGACTTCAAAGATGATGACTTGGAGTTATCAGAGGAAGAAATAGAAGAATTAAATGATGTTATAGCATAGTTAGTAATTCCGAAAGAGAAGGGTAGTATTTTAAAACTACTACCCTTCAACTAAATACTTATTCTAAAGTTAAGTATTTAAAGTTATTAGATAAATCGGAAAAAGCTGAAACCCTTTAAAACTGGTCTTCGACCTCGAGCAAGCTCGCATCGAAGATTGAATTTAATTTTAATTTTGCTTAATATATTGTTACAATTGATTGATTTTAAATTGACTAAAATAAAAATAAGCAGTAATATATTATATGCTTAAACCATAAACTTTTGTTTATGGCTCTCTTCTTTACAAGTAGTATAGAAACAGGGAATGTGTTATAGAGAATCCTTAATCTTCCACCTATGTTTTGATTACTACTTTTCTTTTATCTATTCTCTATTAAATTATAAATTGATTAATGATTTAAAATAGGGATAGTAATGTCAAGAGAAATAAAAGTAACAGAAGAACCTACAGGGAATATAGTAGTAGCAGGTTATAATTTTAAAGACAAATACTACTATATAAAGAATAAGGGCTATATAACAAAGAGAAGTACAGCAGAAGAAACTTATAATGTATTAGAAGTAGTAGCTTCTGAAACAACTTCTCCGCTTCCTACAGTAGAAGAAATAAAGGCTCTTTCTACTACTTATGAAACCTTAGAAAGTCTATCTTATACTTGGTCTGACACAGGCTCTTATATATCAACAATTCAAATAAATGACTACAAAGAAAACCCTATTACTCTAAATGCTGAAAAGAGTAAACTGTATATAATGAATTCAAATACTATTTATGACTTATCCTTATTTGAAGATAATACAGTAAACAGATATGAAGTAATAGAAGGCATACGAAACTATTATTATGATATATTAGGAGTAGACTTATCTTTATACTTCTGTAAAGCCTTATACCTTCTTTTCCTCAATTATTATAATTCTGTAGTATATAACGAAATAGAAACTATTGAAGATACTACAGAAAACCTTGTTACACTTAAATATTCTAATATATTTGCTCTCAATGACTTCTCTAAGAACTCTCCTGTAGCATACAAAGTAACCACAAACCCTAATAACATCTTCTCTGAATATCTCTTAGGGAATGTAGTACAAATGCAAGATAAACAAATAACCTTGACAAATTCTGTAACTGGTATAAATGTAGGTGATACTATACATGTAGGTAATGCTGAAACAAATATAGACGGCACTTCCTACAGCTCTGACGGAGACTACACTATAACTAAAATAGAAGATAATATTATTACTGTAGATGAAAATTTCCCTACAACCTACATATACCAACCACCTACAGTAAATTACATGGCTTATAAGACTAATATACAATCAATAAACAGAGCTACGAATGAGATAACCCTTACAAATAATGTAGATGCAGGCTTCTTAGTAGGTGATACTATTACCGTATCAGGAACAGAGATAGTAACAGAAGTAGAAACCCTTACAGTAGACGGAAATTATACTATACAAAGTGTTGGAGTACAAGCTGACGGCACTACTAACAGTAAAGTAATAATAGTAGAAGAACAACCCATAACCGATTACACATACACAAGCGGAACAAGACCTTACTTATATAAAGGAGTAAAAACTGCTGACATCAGCGAAATCACTAATAATAATACTATACAAATTGTTACAATTCCTACAATTCCCTTGACAAATGGTTCAAACATTGCTATAATGTATATAGATGGTACAAAGATAGAAACAACCGTTTCTTCTATATCGGGAACAGAAATAATAACAACAGGAACACTAATAAATACCACCGCAAACTATGGCACATTGAACAAGTTAATACCTTCCGAAGAATGTTTGATAGATGTAACAAGCACAAACTACTCTGATATATTCCCTACAGGTGAATTCATGTTAGATACCTATGAAGAATGTGAAAGCTACATAAAATTATTATATTCTAAAGTAACAGGTGAAAGTATGCGAAGCAGAATAACACCTACAGCAGAGACATTTGAAAACCTTAATCAGTATGTCCCAGTAACAAAAGAAATAAATTGGATAGAAAAAGACTTAGTGCCAGTAACAATGCAAATGGACTTACTGGGTTTATATTCAATAGTATATGCAGATAGCCAGTAATGAGGTAGTAGACAAAAAATTATAAAATAGTAAAATTAATACTTGAAGAGGTGTGATGTGGCTGAAAGCCAGTCATAGCAAGTGTTTCGCCATAACGATGCCCCACTTCGCCACTACTGGCTTTCAGCCAACCCTTCAACACCTCATAACCCTAACTCTATAACCCCTCACAACCTATTACTGCACTAACAATTTCACCACTATTGCCTATTACCCATAAAACCCTTACCCTATTCTTTTACTATCCTTAACTGAACGGAAATAATAAACTTTACATTTCTTTACAAACGAGTTATTTTTAATATTCCCGAAACCCTCGCCAATCTTTTATTCCCGTACGGTAAAACAATATTATTAAAAAATATTACAAAAAATAAACAGATAAACTTGACTTTGACATGGTTATGTGTTATACTAATAGTATAAAGAAAAGCAAAGGCAATAAAGATGAAAAATATTACAGATTTTTACGATAACTATATTACAGTAGGAGATACTATTCAACTTGTAGAAAATCATTACATTGTAGGAAAATGTGTAAAAGCAGACACAGAAATAATACAAGTTGCAGGACATAATAACATATATAACCTTTACTGTAAAAATGTTATTACTATAAAAAGTTAGATAAATTAAATAAAGGAGTTACAAAAGCTATGGATACAAAAACATTATTACTTACAGACATTCTTAATTGTGGATATGCAGATTTAGACATGTTAGATATTGTATATTCTACTTTAGCAGATGAAATATATTATGGAGACAGGACTGACTTATTACAGAGAGCAATTAATAACGGAGACGGATTTAATGGAATTCTCTATGACCTTTATACAGATATTACACTTGCAATTAAAGACAGAATAGAAGACTTAGTAGAAGAATATGAAAATGCTTTAGAAGAAGGAAAAGATACAAGTATTACAGAATTAAGTGAAATACTTGATAATATTACTTATAATGCAGAAGAAGACAAATATATTCCACTTACAACAGAGCAATTAACTATTATTAAAGATAAAATAGAAGAAATGGAAGGCAGTTATCCTTACTGTAATTACTTAGACAGTCATTTTCAAAATGACTTAGACCAAACTCTTGATGAGGAAGTAGGAGTTGATGATAATTGTAAATACTTATTAGAGTATTGGCTTAAATAAAGTAAATAAAATAAATAAATAAAGTAAAGAAATATTACAAAAATAAATAACTAACCTTGAAATTATAAAAGAAGTATGCTATACTAATAGTATAAAAAGTTAGAAAATTAAATTAAAGGAGTTACAAAAGCTATGGAATACATTATACAAGCAAAAAAATACTAAACAGAATTATTTACTTACTGAAACAGAGAGAAAACTCTTACAAAACAGAATTAAAAGAGGATATCTTAAAGACAGGATTGGAGATTTTTTATATGAAGTAAAAGTAAATATTTCTCCTACTATGCTTAACAATAATATTAATCTTACAGAGAAGGCTAAAAAATTTATTTACAAATATATAGCAGAAACTATGCTTAATGAAGGGAATAGCTTTTGCACATGTTCTTCTCAAACCATATCTTTATGGAGAGGAGATTATAACTTATCTATTACAGACCTTAAATCATTCAAAGCACCTTTATTTAAGAATGGCAGAAATACTCTTATATGTATTGATATAAATGTAAACATAGAATTCATATATGATACAGAGTATACTACATGGAAATGTATACAAGCATTTTTTAATTAATATTTCTTAATAAAATAAATAAGAACCTTGCAATTTATTTAAAAGTATGCTATACTTATAATATAAGAAGTTAGAGAAATTAAAATAAAGGAGTTACAAATTATGAGTAAAACATTTTCAGTACAATTAGATGTTACATTTAGTGCAACAGTTGAAGTTGAAGCAAATAGCAGAACAGAAGCTACAATGTTAGCAGGGAACTTAATACATGTACCTTCTGACTTAAGAAGTCTTAATTACTATCATGTAGGAACAGACATTGTAGATGTTGAAGAACTTGAAACAGAAGAAGTTTAAAGGAGTTACAACAAATGAAAATAGAACTCGGAAAGAAATACAAATTTAATACTCACAATGCAGATAGTGAATTAAACTATCTTACAGGAAGCACAATAACAATTATAAGACCATTAAAAGACATAGAAGAATGTGATATTACCGAAGTAGGTAATATGTATAGAGTAAAACTTGATAACGGAAAAGAACTTGATGTCTTTGAAGATGAAATTGAATAAAGGAGTTACAACAAATGGAAAACAATATTGAAATTATTATGTCTGATTCAAATAAGAATGACATAAATATAGAAACAAATTTTGAAGAAGCAGTTGAAATGCTATATGCAGTAGATAAAGTATTTACAAGAGACGAAGTACAGGAAATGCTATATAAAGCAAGAGCAATTGCAGAAAACTTAAATACTTTAGAAGCAGAAGCATATAAAGAAGGCGAAGAAACACTTGCTACTGTAGACGGAGAACCTTTAAATAAACGGTTTATGCAAGAAGCAAAAGAAATTAAAAATGTGAAACGCATACTTATTGACATAGATGTTGCTTATGATGAATTCTATCTCATGTATGATAAAGATAATTTTCTTCCTAACTCTTGCAGTAGTATAGAAGTTGTTACAAAAGAAGTTGCAGAAGGCAATGATAAAGACTTTGATGCTACAACAGAAGAAGGTTATAAAGTAGGTGAAGGACTTTCATACTACAGAAAACTTGGAGATAGTGGTTATTACTTTAGGTTCTTATAATTAAAAAGGAGAAAAGCATGAGCATGTCGGAAATAAATAAAATGTATGATCAATTTCAAGAAACAGGAAAAATTTTAAAAGAATTAAATAGTCTTGATAGCCTTAAATACATAGGATACATTGACTTACGAATTAAAAACG
>JAEIGA010002867.1_pt1 | contig 27209 bp, 44 predicted proteins | sample 9270691 | NCBI WGS metagenome assembly JAEIGA01 (sample SAMN17057246, study PRJNA624740) | gut metagenome | biome: biome; isolation source: fecal sample | host: Bos grunniens | place: China: Xizang | collected 2019 | reverse complement strand
GTCCCTTCGTAGTGGTCAAGAATTTGACTCATAGGGGGAGTCATGACCTCATTTCAAACTGGCCTTCCGAATTGAAGAACCATCTTGACTCGGTCTTCTCTCCAAAGTGTTCCTGGTTGTGACATCTCATGCAAAGAGCTTCAAGGTTTGCATGATTCAGAGCGATCGAAGGATCTTGGAAGTTCTGATCCGTGAGATATATCTTATGATGGACAATCTCAGCAGGAACGATCTCTCCCTTCTTCAAGCACCGCTCACATAGTGAATGAGTAGCCAGGTATGATTGTCGACATACTGACCACTGCTTTGATTTGTAGAAAGCATGACTAATACTCTTCATATAACCTCGCAAACTAAAAGCACCTCCGATAGATTCAGAGGTGCTTTGTGTGGATGATTCATAAAGTAAGAACTCGGAACTGTTCTACAAATGTTCACACTATATTATTATCACAATATTATGTCCGATTATGTCCGATAATTGCATTTTAATGTAGAAATATGTTGATTTATGTAGAAGATTCAGCATCTTTTCTCCTTTTCACTTATAGCTAAATCCATTAAACGATCGGCAATCAGAGCTGTATGTTGAGCAATCATCGCTAAATATCCCAGCATCTGTGCATTCTTATCATTAGGTAATTCATTGATGAATTTGGAAAATGACTCCATTGAAAGATTTGTGAGCTCTTTTCCTGTTCCGATTTTTCCTTTCATGATTCCGCACCGCCTTTCTCAAATCGCTCACAATAAGGACATAAAAGAAAATGCTTACAGAAATGACATAAAATCTTATTTATCAGTTTTTTCATCACGCACCTCCGAAAATCTGAAGACCGATGGTCCGTTATCAGTTACAGCATCAAGAGCATCATTCCATCCTCTCATATATGAATTAAGTATCTGCTCTGATGCTCTACTCTCCTGTGCTTGCTTTTCTGCTAATGTTAAGAACTTCCCGGAACGGATATCATCACGAGCGACCGCATCAGGAAGGTCTTCAGTGAATGTCTCCATGATCGTCAGGATGTTCGGAACGGTGAAGAGCTTCACATCGACCACGTTCTCAAAGTGTCTCTTCATCTTTTCATAATTGACTATCTTCATTTTCTTCTCCTTCCTTATATGGTTCCGGGAGTGGCATCCAAGCAATAACACCATCCCAATCTCCATTTCCCTCTAAGCCATAACAAATGAAACCTTCTCCATCAATATCATTGTCAGCAACATCTATATCAACTCCCCATGACCTTGACAGTAAGATACGCTGACCATCTTCGGGCATAGGACAATCAAAAGTCTTCTCTTCGATTGTGTCGCAGTTTTCAATTCCATAGTGTTCAGCAATCTCTTTACGTTCTTCATTCGTTATCGGTCTATATTTAATCGGGATCCACTGGCTGTGTAATCTTACAGTCGGAAAATTGTCGATTTTTTCAAGTAAGCCATTAGGCAGCTGATTACCGAACTCGATAAATAAAACAACTTTCAAAGCGTCTAAATCACCTAATCTCATCTCACACCTCCGAACCATAGAGCTTCATCTTGGATCCACAATCAGAGCAGAACCTTGAAAGCTTTCTTAATCCACCTTCGAGCACCGGTGCTTCCGATCCGCACTCCGAGCAGCTGAAGGTCATCTTTCCATTCTTTCTTATTGGTAGCCAGGAACCGTCTGCTCGCTCATCTCCCAGAGCTCTGATCGAAGCCTCAATGGAATCCAGAACGATGAAGCAGTCCTTGTAGATCCTCCTGTTATCTGTCAGATCCAGATAACCTTTACGGAGTGTCTTCATAACTGAAATTGCTTTTTCATTTGATATATCAGCCATTTATCATTCCTCCATGTTCTCAATGATCCCTTTCAATGTGTCCATAATGAACTCATCCGGACTTACGCTGCTCCTGATGTCAGCTGCAGTTATGATCTTCTTGAACATCAGTGCTCCCGGAGCGAGCTTCCTGATGTAGAAGATGTGACTTCCATTGATCGAGTCACAAGCATACATAAGCTCATACTCAGGATAGTTAACTTTGAACCATGCAAAAATCTTTTCCATTAGCTCTCCTCCATAGGACAAATCGTAGTCGGTGTTCCGACTTTTATTCCGTAATCTGTCAATACTTCCGTGTAATAGTCTTTTATCTCGACAATAACTCCACATAAAGGTGGTTTTACTCTCCAAAACTCAACAGGCTGACCTATGTATCTCTGAAACCTATATGAGCAGGCCTCCGACTTAGGTACCTGGTCGAAGAGATTAAGCTGGCCCTTCATCGGTTTTTCCTTGCACATCTTTTCTCCTCCATAACTGATAGTTAATTCCTGCATAGTATGCGTATGTCCAGTACTCATCTCGGTCTTTGTCGAATTGCCAGGGAACAGGATAAGGAAATTCGCTGTTCGGTTCAGCTACCAAGCAAGCAGCCATTCCGCTCACTGTCATATGATGCTCCGGCCTGAAGATGACTCGGTAATACTCATGTCGGAATCCATTGAAGATCTTTTTCTTGATACGCTGCTTCCTGTGGTCTTTTGTGTATCTGGTCTCGATCTTCTCATCCCAGACATCTACTCTTCTGTCATAGATCAGCTCGGTACCGTCAGGAAGTTCTCGAAGCTCTAATGAGCTGATTGGTGTCCATTCATCTCCGGGACTATTCATCTTCTACACCTCCCGATAAGAATCTCGCTGCAGCGAAGATCTGTTCAATCGCATCATCCAGCTCCTGGACTTCTTCTTCTGTCAGTCCTGTGTAATCCACACTCATATTTTCAGCTGTCTTGATAGCCTTATAGAGATCCCTTCCTCCAATCCAGCTTCTTACAATTTGATTGAACAAACCCGGACTTATCCCACCAGCATCACCAAAAGCATGCAGAATATAGTGATACATATAATAAGGTGAATAAGGTGTATTAGATTCATCGTAGAATTTGCGGAAACCCGGATCAGCTCTGAAGGAGCTATTGGGGAGATCAAATCCTTCTTTGGCTTTATACAACTTTCTTTCATTGATCACCGCTCTTCGCTTCCATTGATATAACTGAGTAGCAAGATATGTCTTATCTTTATCCTGGCAAAATTCAATAAACTCTTTTTGAGTCATACTGCTTTGATTAATCTTTTTCATCTTCTGTAACCTCCCCTTTTGGAATGTAAGGATAAACTGCATCGAGCATCTTCTTACGATATTCAAAGGTCTGTGACTTCTCGTAATGGAACTCCTGACCTATCACCTTCCAGCTCTTACGATTCACATATCTCGCATAGAGCATTCCTCGGAGCTTCGGATCGTCTACCAGCTGGATGATCTGATAAGTCCTTAAGTTCTCGAATTGAAGAGTGTTCAGCTTCTTATCGATCTCACCCATCAGGACCGTGTATTCAATGTTCTTGGATTCAGTAGGATTCGGATCAGCTCCTCCGGGTATCTTCTCCGAGTCATAAGCTGGTATCTTTGCTCCGAGCATGGACTCAGCATTGTCGACATACTGCTTGATCTCATCATCGAGGTCCCACATCCTTTTAAGCCACATATGAGCATAATGTTGATTATCAGTCATTAGGCACCTCCGGAAGCTCTTCGTATGAGATGGATATGGAAGCTTTCTCGCTGTATATCTTCACAACCCTGAGATCGACTACCTGTGCATCATCCTTCCAGAACTTGAGTAAGGTCATAACATCCTTAATCTCTTTTACGAAGTTATCGCAATCAGGCTTAGTGTCCTTGTATTTACCCCATTTTGACCTCGTTTTGATATCAAAATAGACATAAATCTCTAACTTTATAGGTCCTGTCATCCTCTCTTTAGGAGCATATCTCTTCATTCGGAGTACTAATGAATCTCGGAAGTTCTGCACCTTCTCTGTACGATAGTGCTGGATGTATGCTGTTCCATCTCTGCGGTACCTGACAGCCTCGCCCTTCTCTTGAGCAGTCCCTCCGGGCATCCCTCGCTCAAAGGTGATTATGAAACTATTCTTCATAGGGCAAGCACCTTCCCATCGTATTAGATTCACCTGATCCGAGCTTCTTGGATCCATCCTGGAACGAAAGTCCGAGTCTCTTGTCGACCTCACGGATAGCGGAAGCTCTGAGTCTGACTGCATATGCTTTCCGGAAGCGATCAGAGATATAAGTATCATTAGCTGACATTGTCCTTAACGAATCCTCAAACTCTCTGACTGTCTCTATGAGCGATCCAGGACACTTCGACAGGTCTTTGTATATGTCGGTACGGCCGTACTCCCAGCCACCATTTTTATTGACGATCTCTCTGATTGTGTCGATAGCTTTCTCCGGAGGTATCTTCGCTGTGGCATAGAACTTGTCCACGAGGATCTCGGTGAGGTCTCTGACACTCTTCGGAGGTTGTTTGTTATGGCTGTAGTAGTCTTTTATCAGGTTCTTGAACTGCTCATCGGTGAGATTCTTAAAAGATGAATACCAGACTTTGACCTGGACCTCGTCTTTGGTATCGAATTGCCAACCGATATAACATTTCTTCAGCAGCTCCATTCCTGACACAAATGATTGAAGTGTTAACATATTTCCTCCTTTCAGACTAAGAATCCGTCAATGTTATCTCTTACGATCTGGTCGATCTGTGTCTGCAGCTCATCCTTCTCGGTCACCGTCAGCCATCGTTCCTGGTGTATATAGGTCGTAGGATTCGGAATGTACTGACCATTGTCGGAGGTCCATTGTCGACTTCTTTTCTGGACTTCCAGAGCTGACATGATCCCCGGAAAGACTTCTTTGAGCTTCGGGATGTTCTTGAATGCTCTGAAGGATCCTTTCTTGTCGACCTTCTTCGGATATGCTGTCCAGAACTCAAGGAACATCTTCTCGACTTCATCTAACAGACTTTCTTTTTTCTTTATTTGTTTTTCTTTTTTATTTTCTTTAGTAATTTGTTTAGATAGTATTTTGTTAACTATAGTATTTTGTTCTGTTCCGTTTTCACCGTGTTCCGTGAAACCGTATTCCGTAGAGTCCGTGTTCCGTGAACTCCGTGTTCCGTTTTCGCCGTGTTCCGTGAACTCCGTGTTCCGTTTTTGTGGTATGTGGTTTTCAAAAGCTTCTTCATAGATGATCCAGGAGCTTGCTGTGAACTTTCCTGACTTGTCCTTATTCGTAACAAGCTGGATATATCCTGCAGCTTTAAGCTCATTCATCAGTCTCAGGATCACGCTCTTATTGCATCCGGTCATCTTGACCAATCCTCTGACAGTGAAGTTCCAATCATCAGGAAGAGACAAAAGGTATGCCAGGAATCCACGAGCCTCGAATGACAGATTGACATTCTGAAGGACCGTATTATCCACGATCGTGTAATTCAAACTGTGATCTTTTCGATTAACCATTGTTTACCTCCTTCCCGATTTTCGTGTCATTTTGGTGCCAAAATCGGCACGAATCTGACCTCTTTACGAACTTTCTGTTTTTGATTACGAGCAGACATATTCCGTCTCTGCAGAAGACCTTTTGAGCTTTGTAGCTTCTACAATTCTCGCAAGTCTTATCCATAGCTCACCTCACGAAGTAAACTACACCGACTGATCTGGTACCTTTAAGATGCGGACTATCCAGATACAGCTCATCCTCGTAGAGATATCCGATCGTAAAATCGAGATGAGCCTCCGAACAGTGGAAGAACTTCTTTGCGAAGTTCATCACTTCGTCATAGTCAGAACGAAGTGAGACCACGATGTATTTCTTTGTTGTTCTCTTCTTGGAATAGCTCTCATAGATTTCATATTTAAGGCTCTTTTTCATATCATTTACCTCCGAGAATGGGCATATTTTTACCAATTAAGTGTTCAATCTGAACTACTGTCTCTTTGACAGGAAGCACTCTGTCATTGATCCTGATTACAGACTTCGCTCCGGATGTTCCATAAGCTTCGTAATACTTGGAACCTTCCTTCAGCTCCTGGACCGAGTCGATCTCATCCACATTGAGAAGGATCCTCTCGTTGTGGACTATTGCATGAACTTTCAAAAACATATCAATCAACCTCCGAAGATCACGAAGTCTTCAAGCTTATCTCTGAAAGCTTCCAGCTCTGTGATGCAGTTATTTATCATCGAGAAGAGCTCTTCGTAAGGATTGACAGGAATGTTAGTCACTTTCGTGTCCTTTTTGGTGTCTTCTGATTTGACCAGCTCTTCAATAGGTGTCAGGTTCTGCTTGGGAGCAGCTGCACTCTTCCTGGTCTGCACGAGCTTGGTCTTCTCTTTCTCACCCTTGAGATCCAGGATGAACATATCTATGAAGATGATTACGCTCTCTCCGAGATACTTCTCTCTGTAGCCGTGACCGGGGATGCCGTTATTCCATGATGGTCTCAGGCCGTACTCACGTGCTTTCTTATTAAGCAGTCCCTTTTCCAGGTTCGGACATACGAGGTGCTTCTTCTGGCACTGGTCTTCGATAATCATCTTGACCTTCGGAAGCGAGTAAGTCGCTGCTGCTTTGAGTCCGTACTTTGTTCTTGACATATATGAATCCTCCTTCTTTGAATTACCAAGTCTGTGAGAAGTCGACTTCGTCAGGCTGTCTCTTGTCGACAATCTCGATAACTTCCGTGTGACCGTTCATGAGAGCTTCGTTTTCAAGCTTCAATCGGTCATTCCTCTTGATGAGCTTTCTCATCTGATCCGAGTCGATAAATGCCTGGATGCTCATTCCGATCAGGAATCCAAGTCCCAGAGCTCCTACGCTATAGATAATCGTTAATGCTGTCATATATCAGTTTCCTTTCTTCTTCTGTCATGCTGATGTCTATGTAAGTGACTCTCCATACCGAGTCATATCTGGTATCAAAGCTGTATACCTCTTCAAGTGATTCCACGAAGCAGTCTATGTGATGTCCCTTCACGGCACTTCCGGTGTCTTCTGTGATGTAGATCTTCCTGTTATCAGGATCATCAGGATCGCCTACGAGCAGGATCTCTCCGAAGCTGTGATAATTGAGATCGATAGCAGCTGATGTCGGTTCATACCATTCATCCGAGTAGTGAACTTCCTCACCGGATGCAGTCCATCTGCTCCATGTCTCTTCGTCTGAATATGCTGTGACAAAGTAGGTACCGAGATATTCATACTCGACTATGATGTAAGACTGGCCACACGGCATCTCTGACTTTGTCTCTATCAGATAGAGCTTCTTCGGTGCCGGTTCGACTTCATATGCTTTATAGGGATTCAGATAGAATACTTTCCAATCTCTTGATTTGTTCCTTGAAGCTCTTCCTGTCACCAAAGGACCTCCGAATAAGATCACAAGAATCAGAGCTGTGATGAGCTTCCAGGAGCGTGAAGAGGTGTCAGCTTTCATTCTCTTTGACGATCTGGAGATCGTCTTTATCAAAGAGCTTCTGAATGAGCAGAGCTGATACCAAAGCAATAATCAAAGGAAATGCAGGATGTCTGGTACCTAACTCTGTGCTGACTTCATTCATGACTCTCATGAACTCCACCTTTGAGATAGTGATTGTCTGTTCCGATGTCTTACTCATTTCTTCTCATCCTTTCTTAAAGATTTCATCAAACTCTCCGCTCCACGCTGCGTGAGCATCTTCAAGGTCCTGATAATCAAATCTCTTGGAGTGCATCAGCTTCATAGCTATGTTTGCGGATATCGCTTTCTTCTCTGCTCTCGTGAAGGTCTTCTTCCCATCCAGGCACTCTCTGACTCTTGTCTTGCTCATACATCCAGCGTGAGCGAGTTCAGTGATCGTTTTGAAATATCTTCCGAGTGACGGATAGAGACCTGACGAAGCGTTCATCGAGACACCTCTTGGGACAAATTGTCCACACGTTCATTAAAAAAAATCGCCATGAACTCTTCATCGGATAGACGGAGATTGATTTTAATAGCCATGATCTCACCCTGATCGAATGATCTCTCACCATTAAGCTTCATATGCAAACTCTGTCTTGAAATGCCTATTTTATCAGCCAAAACAGATACTTTTATACCTCGGTCCTGGATGGTGTCCCTAAGTAATGCGTGATTCATGATTTGCCTCCCTTCGTAAATTTTTGTTGACTATCTGTCGACATCTTGACTATATCGTTTTGTTGACTATCTGTCAACACTTGTTTACTGAAATGTTGACAATTTTGCTCAATGTAATAAGATTGTCATGAACGGAGGTTTATTTTCAAAATGAACAAAGAAGAATCAAAGAAGAAGTATGGACAAAATTTGAGAAGATTGAGAGAATCACGAGGAATGTCTCAGGAAGAACTCGCAAAAGCTCTCGGATATACAAACAGGTCTTCCATTAACAAGATCGAGATCGGTCGTAGCAGCATTCCTACAGAGAAGATCCAGCTCACTGCTCAGGTCCTCGGTGTAAGTCCTATTGAACTCTTTGAAGGTGAAGAAGAAGCTCCTACTCTCCCCGGAGGTATCGATACAAATAAAATCAAGACTGCAATCTTCAATGGAGATATAAGCAAACTGAATGAACCTAACCAGGCAAGACTTATGTCATATTATCAGGCACTGCTCGACACTCAGGAGAATGAAGAATGATCTCACCTGTCTGGAAGGAAAAAGAAGGAAGATGGAGAATCCAAGCAAGGAAAGACGGTAAAGTCTTCTCCTTCTCTTCATCCGTTCCAGGTCCGAAAGGCCGTAAGGAAGTACTACGTAAGTATGAAAACTGGTACTACGGTGAAGCTTCCGGAGATAAGACAGTCAAGAAGGTCGCAGAAGAGTTCCTGGAAGATGTGAAAGCCAGAAGAGGTGAATCATCAGCTGCTTATGAGCAGTATGAGAGATACATACGTCTCTACATCCTTCCTAAGCTCGCTCAAAAGAAAATATGTAAAGTTACCCTCCGAGATTGGCAAAAGGTCATAAACGAAGCCTCAGGAAGTCACAAGGCACTTTCCGAGAAGACCTTAATCAATCTCCGAGGAATAATAATGGGACTTATCCACTTCGGATATCAAGATTATCAGTGTGAGCTTCCACGAGGAAAGCTGTATATCCCTCAAGGTCATTGGAAAAAGGAAAAAGAGATACTCGAAAAGGATCAGATCAAGAGACTTCTGGAACCTTCTGACCTCTGGTATTATCCTGTTTTCGTTTTTGGACTTATGACCGGAATGAGACCAGGAGAGATACTCGGTCTCAGGTTAGAAGATCTCGGATCTGATTGTGTATATATTCGGAGGTCTGTCAATTCGAGAGGATATATCACCGAAGGAAAGAATGAGAATGCCAGGAGAATGATTCCGATCGGATCATATACGAACAGCATACTTCTGAAGACCATCAAAAGAAATCAGGATATGAAGCTCCGTACCGAGTGGATCTTCTGCTCGAAGGATGGTTCACAAGGTAATCAATCCACAATGAGAAACCAGTGGATGAAGCTCAAAAAGGAACGTCAGCTCTCCGGTACCGTGTACTCGCTCCGTCACACATTTATTTCCATGATGAAGAACGTGATGCCTGAGACCATGATTAAAGACATAGTCGGACATAGCGTTTCTATGCAGACTTTTCACACTTACGGACATATCATGCAGTCTGATAAAGAAAATGCAGCGAAGATCATCGATCTCACCTTCTTCGGTTCTGGTGACATTTTTGGTGACACCGAGTCCATAACTGACGAACAGAAGTGATATTTGAAATTCAAAAGTCCGTCAACCACGCACAAAATGACCACTGGTGGTCATTGATGTAGGAGTTCGATTCTCCTCATCTCCACCAAACAGAACCGCTCAACCGCATAGGAAAGAGCGGTTTTAATTTTCATCTATGGTGACATTTTGGTGACACTTTGGTATTATGTAAGAGCATACTGATACGAATATCAGAGAATTGTTATTCGCCCAAAAGAAAAAGCCTCCGACTAAACATCGGAGGCTGATTCTTTTTTTGAGGTTCCTTATGGAAGAATCCATTTATGGCCTTTTGTAAAACTCCTCACCTCCGAAGAAGCGAGGAGCATAGGAAAAGGGAAATAAGACGAAAAGTCTTATTTGCTGAGGTATTTCATCGACACCCAGCCGTAGTCATCAATTCGGCCCCATCCATCCTGGATCTCATAGATAGGAATGACATCTCCATCATCGAGTCTCCAGATAGACGGATAACCCTGACCAGGTCCCGATCTAACATTAAGGAATGAATTTACGTTTACTGTGTAATAACCATATTTCGGTTCTCGTATCGGATCAGGTACCGGAGCAGGAGCAGGAGTCGGTTCCTGTGTAGGTTCCGGTTTATCCTCTTCGAGCTCGTAACCGTCAAATCTCGGAATACCGAATCCAGCGAGCTTGGGATCAGTTAACTTGTAATATCTCTTCCTGGTATGATATGAGTCGACATTAGCTTCCATTACATAGAGACCTTCGTCATCCCAGTCTACACACATACCAGTGTGATAGATCGCACCGTTTGACTTCTTGAAAAAGACCTGGAATCCTACACACAATTCAGACCAGTCATCTGACCATGCAGAATTGTCCTTGTATACATTGGCCTGTTGTGTGCATCCGGCACTCGTGCAGCAGGAGTCGCTCTGATACATCGCATAGTGAACCATGTATTTGCGATCGTCATCAGAAGGTTCACCGTCATCAGTGATTACGTTCTCGAATAACCAGTCACAATAAGCAATAGCACAATAGTCAACAGCTCCGTTCTTCTTTCCGCATCCAGCGAAGAAGTCGCACTGATCGAGACGTTCCGCATATTTGTTCCAGAGTCCATCACTCTCGTAGTTTTCATCCGCAAGAGCTGATGAGACACACGGTTTTCTATATAAACTGGCCATTATGACTTATCCTCCTTGTTCAATCCGTCAGCGAGACCTTCACCGACCACATATCCGATGATCGTAGCACCAGCCATGATGAGAGCTGCGACCTGTTCTGATGTTCCCTTGTCGACATTAAAGAAAATCAGGATCATCGTCACAAAAGTAGCGATCGACACCCAGAACTTTCTTGATGTCAGTTTTCTTTTCCAGTCGATCTTGTCATTGTTGTTACTCATTTCTTATTTCTCCTTCCTCGTTAAAAATTTCTTTTGTATTGTCTCTCAGCCTTTCGGCCGGTGACTTTTCATAGGTGCAAGCTTCCGAGAAGTACGCTCGCAGGAACTCTCCGACCTTTCCGTCTCTGAAGCTCTCATCAGTCGTTGATATGAAGCTCGTATCAGGAACGGTCTCAAGGTCATAGATCTTTACGTCTTCCATGAACTGACAGTCAATGGAGTAGTAATTACCATATAAAGACCTAAACATCGGAGAGATGTTCTTCTTGAGTATCTCAAGAGCATTGTGACGGTTAATCAACATAGGAACGTGAAGAGCAAACGAAAGAGCATCCTTGTTCATCCGGATCAGCTTGTTCCTGAGTGACTCAAGCTGATTGATATATCCGGATCCACGAGGATTCTTTCTTCTCAGGTCTATGACTCGCTTTTCGAGCGATCCATTGAAGTAGTTAACATCCTGTCTGACTTTATCCATGACAAAGAAGTCATCATTGAATAACCAGATATCCTCTGTCAGATCTTCGCATTCGCATACTTTTTTAAGCGAATGTGTAGATCTATTCCACTTTCTATCACCTTCCTGGATATCTTCTATGTAGATATCAGGATAGATGTCAGAAGGAGCTCCTCCGACAAAGACGATCTTTCGATATGGAAAGTTCATACAGACCGATCTGAGCGAGTATCTGACCTCTTCGGAATCGTAGTCATTTTTGAGGATGTATACTACATCATGTTTCATAATTTGCCCTCTCTGATGAGATTCTCGTAAGTCTCTTTGATGTGCTTATCAGCGATCTCAGTGTAAGAATTATGGAAGTTAGGATGTGCTTTGCAGTAGTCCTCATAACAGTCGCAGTCATCGAGTATCTGCTTGTAGTACTCTTTGGAGTGCTTCATACCTGACTTCAGCTCATCACTGAATCTGAGAATCGCAGTCCTGGCATTGATAGCTTGACTCTCATCGAGCTTGTCGGATAAGAGGTCAAGCTTGTCCTCGATCTCTTTGGTCTTATCCTTCCTGGAGAAGCCAAAAGTGATCATGAACTGGACAAAACTAAAAACAGCTCCCGAAGTGAGAGCTGCTATCAAGATATCAATCATGATTCATCACCTACTTCCGTCAGCGTATATTCTACGGTCATAGACTGATTTGAAGTCTTTTGTACGGTGCTCGGAAGGTTGAATTTTGATGAATTTACCATCTTATTAGCTACTATGTATCTCGGAAGTGTACCGCTCTGGTTACCTACTCCGATAGGCATAGCGAGGAATGAAGGTCTGTTCACATCATTGAACGCTCTGTTCGACTCTGTGAGCTGTCTTACGCAGCTGTAACCTACTCCACCATTTACAACTCTTCCGGAGTTAATGATAAGACCACCAAACTTCGCAGCTGACATAAAAGCATTCTGTGTATCATTGAATGTGATTACATCCTGATCGGCCTGATTCGTGATGTCAATCTTACGATATCCGGTGATACGATAGTTAGAATAGTCAGTCCAGTAACCGTTGATAGTTCCTGTCGGAAGATAGACATAATTACCATCTTTGACTATGCAAGCATTTACATAGAAATCGGTCTCTGAAGCTCCTGCTCCGATCGCTCTCGGCATAGATAAAGGAGCAAGGTCATTTCCAGAAGAAACAATGGTACCTTCATCAACGATCGTCTCATTCTCGCAGTCAACAACAAAATAATTGACTGTGTTATTGCTCCAGGTACCTTGCCACCAGTATGTTCCCTGATCCGAACCACAAGTCGAAGTGTTATTGTAGAAGATCCAGAGGTATTTCCTGTCTACATCAAAATAGTATGATGGCTGAGCGTACATCGTTGCTCCGGATGTTTCGACTGTGAATACTCTCTGATAAGTATCATCAGCATGAAAAGTCTCGTAGAGTCCTGCTTTGAAGTACGGAAGTCTTCTTACATAGACTGTGAGCTTCTTCGTAGCGAATGATGTGTGTCTACCATAGTAGAAGTCACCTACATCTCCGATCGTGAAGAAAAGTCCGTGATTATCATCGTATCTCGCAAAGAGATTGTCCTTGTTTATCAGTCCAGCATTTGAAGCAGGAAGCTGAGAGCCTTGAATGAGGTCAAAAGGAGAAAAACTACCAAAAGCATCAGAAGCAGATCCGAGACCGCAGTCACCGGTATCAGCATGAGTGAGACTCAAAGCAGAGATATTACCATTTCCCTGTGTGGATCCCCATTCCCATGCTTGCTTTACTACACCGTCAGTGAAGACCTGACCAGCTGTGTTAGGCATTCCTCTCTTACGATCATCAGCTAAGTCCTGAGGAGAGACCTGACCAGCGTGAGCAGTGACAGGATTGATAAGATCACCCTGAGGATAGTAGTCATCAGGTTCAAGAACTCCTCCGACCAGAGGATGAGCGTTTTCATAGCAGATAACTCCTCCGAACCACTTTGACCAGAGCGGAAGTGTCTTTGAATAGTCGACTCCTCCGAGATAGTTAGCTGCAAAGATGTCTCTGACAGCGTGAGTGATGATGTTATCACCTTCGATGACTTCATTCTTGCCAGTACGACAATTATGAAGTGTCAGCTTGATATGACCTTTGAGCTTAGGAAATCTCACTCCTTCAACTCTGAGAAGACTGGATCTGTCTTTTACCATTTTTCTCTCCTTTCTAAATAAAAAAGGGAGCATATCAGCTCCCTTTTATGATTCTCTTCAATATGAATTATACCGAATTAGTATTTTTTAATATCATTGTTTTCCGTCTGTTCAACTTCCATTTTAGAATTGCATTTATGACATATTTTGTCCTTGTTGCCTTTATGAATAACCCCACAATTAGAACACTTAAAAAAGCCTGTATTATCAGGGTTATCGCACAAATTACCACCTATTGCTTTTAACCATTTTGCCATACTTTCACCGCCTTAAACGATAGGCACAACAATTTGTCCACGCAAATTATTACCGCCAAATGTTTTAACATTTCTACCTCTTAAAACAAGTTCACTTCCAATTTGATAAACCTGAATGAATGTACTATCTCCATTTTCTGTTGTTATCAAGCCAAAATAACCCGAACCGTCTAATGTTAAATCACTTACAGTTCCTATGTCCTTCCATTGTGATAGGTAATCGCTTGAAAAGACAACATCAATAGAAAATATCAGTATTTTACCTTTTCTATATACATAGGTGTTATTTGTTGAAATTCCCGTTCCGTCAGGTGTAAATGTTACACTCTCACCACTCAACCCACTATCAATATAGTCTTTCGTGTTCGTGGAAGAACCGCTTTCGATTGGGAGAAGGTCTGCGGTAAAGTCGGCAGTGTCGACTTTATCGTCAAGCTCACCCTCAATGTCTGCGAAAGCATCAACAACCTTTTTAGCAGTCCAGTGAGTAGGATCAAAAGCTTCTGCTGTAGGAATAGCAGTATTGCACTGATAGAGTGTTCCATTATAGATACACCAGTCACCTACCGCATAAGTCGAGGTCGCATCATAGTCCGGTGCCAGATTAGCGTTAGAGGATCCACCTCCACCTCCACCCTGATTGAGCTCGTTAATCGCTCCAACCAGATTTTTGCTTGTAGTCTGGAGATTAGAGAAGGTCTGACCTTCTCCGATCTCTGTACTGAGCTGAGTGATAGAAGCTTTGTATGTCGTATCTGTTCCGCTGTTATCCTGTGACATAGGAAAGACTGCATCATTATTGATCTGTAATGCCTGGTCAAGCTCTGATATTTTCTTATCCATTGTTAATCTCCTTAAAGTATTAGTCTGTCACCGCTCTCAGTGGTCAGATTATCTCCTGACTCCGTGAGAATATATCCAAAAACAGTCTGAAAATACACATGAGGTGATAGGACACCTTGACCTTCTTCAAGCGGAATCGCTGACAAGTGAGCGAGCGTATGAAGGTCGAGATTCTCAGTAGCACTGATAACAGCTGCAGCATTTATAGTGATCTCCGCATTGTCATCCATCGTAAGCAATTCAAGATTACCAAGAGGAATGAGATAGATATTGTCTTCTGCATCGACATATCCATCAAATACGTTAGATACATCAAATCCTGTTCCCTGGATATATGTGCGAGCTTCTAAAGGCTGGATAATTGCTCCGGAAGAGCTTCGCATCTTCACTGTAAATACATGAGCTGTATTTTGCACTACACCCATCAACGGATACATCAGCGAGATGGTATGAAGACCAGCTTCACTGTATGTCTCAGTCGGTATGTAGTCAAACTCAGTCCTGTCGAGCTCGTAGATGATCTCCACTTCCGTAGGATCGTCTGTCTCAAACTTGATCTCGGTCAGTGTAAGCACCGGCTGTGAACTGGATGTCGAGAATCTCGTACTTAATACTTCTGTAGTCTCATTGTCATTTACTACGATCTCACCAGAGTTCGTAGCTACAAAAGCAGTGATCCTTCCATCCTTGTTAGAGCTTCTGTTTGCTGCTGCTCTGTTATCAGCTGCAGACTTCGCATTGACCAGATTCGGATTTGAACCAAAGCATTTGATTTTGACCGACTTGTTATAGGTCCAGGTTATCTGCATCAAAGCACCGGAACTGGTGTTCTGAGTGTAATCATCAGGAAATGAGATAACATCTCCCAGATCCAGAGCTATGAAAGCAGGAAGTAACGACACCTGATAAGGAGTATATTTCATCTCCTTTATTACATCGAAGATCTCCTGTGCTCTGAGTTTGACTTCCAGGGCCGTTCCGAACTGCAAGAACGGATTCTCACCGAGGTCCATTCCGAATCCAAGCGAATCTCCTATGTATAAGGTCTCACCTGTGGTTCTGATGTCTACGTAGGAGAGATAGTCAAAGCGAGTTTTGAAGTCACTAAACTTTGAACCGCTCATCCTTCGGATGTTTGGAATGCTTATCACCGGAGTAGTACTGAATGACTTAAGCTTCCAGGTACCGTCAGAGTCAGCATAAGCAAATCCACCGACCATCACTGCGAGCTTTGAGACAAAGTCTCTCCATGTGGTCATGTCATTCTCTTCAAAAGCAGAGATCAGAACATTACCATTCGGAAGAGCTTCACAATCTGCTCTGGTCATTCCGAAAGGTGCATCAGTTACCAGCTCGACCATTTTACAGAGGTCATACAGATATCCGCTTGTCTGATACTCTGCGATCGGTCTATCCATCTTTGAGAGACAGTCATACGCTGTGACTACGACCATGTCTTTACCGGTCCATGTAGCCTCACCTATGTAAAACTCTCCGATCGGAACATATTCAATGTTCTCTTCATCAAGCCAGAGACCGTCTTCGATCGTGATCTTCTTGTCCTGATACTCGCCTCTATTAAGGAAGTCCTTTAAGAAGGTGAGCTTCAGTGTTCCAATATATACGGATCCGATCTTCACGTTTTTATCAGAGCACTGGTTTACCCAGGACACTCCGATCACATCTCTGTCAGTAAAAGATATGTCATTATCCAGAGTTCCTCTCAGGCTGTGAGTCTGAACTTGGTCAAACATCTTATCATAATATTCCTGAGATATTGTCTTCATATTAGAACTCCGTTACCTTTACTGAGCACTCATACAGTCCGTTCACGCTGCTTATCCACTCGGAACCCTCAACGAGCTGTTCCTGATAGTCTCTGACTCGGACTGTGTAAGAGCTTCCCATATATTCCATCGTAGTGCTCTCATCCTGACAAAGTTCTTCAAGCTTTGCCTTTTTGCCAGGAGAGAGATTGAACTTAAATGACCAGGTCTTTTTTGATGGCCTGATTACTACGACTAAGTCGGTACCAGCTTCACTCTGTGAGACATTCTCAAGAGTCTTGGATGACTTAGTCGGAGTTATAGGATTTGGAAAGACCTCATTATTGAACTTCAGATAATCACCTAACATTATCAGTGACCTCCTGTCGAATAGTTATATCTATCAACGGCATCTACTACGACTGTATCAATGAGCTCATTTCCAAGATAAACAGGAATCACGATAGTCGCACCGTCTGATCCTGCAGCTGCGACCTGAGATGTGATAGCCTGTTCGATCCTTGAAAGACCACCGGTGTAATCGACAGTCTGATGAACATTACTGTCAGTCGCTACATTAAAGTCAGAATCGAAGTCACTTGCGATCAATCCTGCTGTATCAGCGAGAGCGTTTTCGAGAGCTGTTCTCTGACTCTGCATTGAGTCGATATAGTTCTGGATCATGTCTGCACCTGACTCATTGAAGTCAGAGAGCGGACCTTTCTCAGGTTCAGAGAAGTGCAGGAAGTCAGCGATTATGCTCGCTGCATCACTTACAGTCGAAGTGAGTGATGAGAACATTGAAGTGATACCACTGATGAGATTGTCAATGATATCAGCTCCCCATCCTCCTGCTCCGTTGATGATACCGTCAAATGCAGCCTGGAACGCTTGCAGGATGTCATCAGCTCCATCACCGGTGATATATTCAAACATACCAGCGACAAGCTCGATGAGACCGCCCACGATAGCGACTATGATATCCGGGAGATTAGCTATGATACCGGTCAGGAGTGAGAATCCGGCCTCGATAATCATAGGAAGTCCCTCACCGCTCAAGAACTCCACGATTCCTAATATGATCTCCGGGAGTCGACCGATCAGGACAGGGAGATACTCGATCAGTGAATTTGACAGAGTAGTTATCAATGTCAGACCAGCTTCCAGGATCTGACCGAGAGCTCCGCTTGAGAGAAGCGTATCGACCAGAGTCAAGATAGCATTCAGAGCAGCTGGAATCAGAACAGGAAGAGCTGTGGTGAGACCGCTAAGAAGAGTCGTGATGATCTCTGCTGCACCGAGCACCATTTTCTCAATATTCTCAGGTGACAAGAGTGATGTGACCAGCGTATCAATCATTGATATCGCTGAATCAATCAGCATAGGTGCATTCTCGATAAGTGCATCGACCAGAGTTAAGATAAGGTCGACCGCCAGTGGCAAGAGCACAGGGAGAAGCATGATAGCTGAATCGACTACGCTCTGGAACAGGACTGTAAATGCAGAGATGAACGATTCTGCATTCTGGCTAATACTTGAAGCGAGCTGCTGAATCAGACTTCCCACCATAGTGATGAGCTGTGGTGCTATCGATATGACCGCAGGAAGCAGAGCGTTAAGGACTGACTCTACTATGGTCAGGACCTGAGGAAAATACTCTTCAACGATAGCTACGGCCTGAGGAGCGAACTCTTCAATGACAGATCCGATCTGGTCTATGTCACCTTCTGTAGAAGCAAGAGCACCGGAGAAGTCACCGAGAAGGTCGACTGCATCTCCGCTCATGTCTGTCAAAAGCGGAAGAAGGACTGCACCAAAGGACTGTTCAACGGCCTGAGCTCCGTTTGAGAGCCTGACCATATTGTCATCAAGAGCACCGAAAGCATCTAAGGTCTCTCCGCTCATGACATATCCGACTTCCTGAGCCTCTGAAGCGAGCTGTGCGAAAGTCTCACTTCCTGCTTCAATGAGTGGATTCAACTCACGAGCTGATTTACCGAAGAGATCCATCGAAGCCATGTCACGCTCGGTCTCTGATTCAAAGGTACCAAGAACATCAATGGCATCCCAGAAGACATCCTCTGTGCTTCTCAGATTACCTTCAGCATCATAGATACTGATTCCGAGATCAGTGAACTTCTCCATAGCAGAAGAAGAACCATCAGCAGCAGAGCTCATGGTCTTCAAGAGCTTATTCATGGATCCTGTTACGGTCTGCGTATCTACATCAAGAAGTTCGGAAGCGTAATTGAGTTCCTGGAGTGTATCTGTAGAAAGACCTGTTGTAGAAGATAATGTCAGGAGTTCATCTGCGAGCTCTGATGTGTTCATCGTAGCATTGACCATAGATGAACCGATAGCAGTAGCTGAAGCGACTACAGCGGTACCTACTGCTGCAGCTGCTACAACAACAGCTTCTAGAGCAGCGACTGCTACTTCACCGGCAACCTCAGCAGCTTCTCCGAGAGCTTCCATAGCTTCAGAAGATTCTTCTGCTTCGGTACCAGCTTCGTCAGCTGAATCTCCTACTTCTTCGAGACTGTCGCTCGCATTGTCGGACTCTCCTGTCAATTCAGTGAGCTGAGCTCCGGTAGTAGCGATCTCTGCTTCCAATTCAGCCATTTGAGAAGCTGAGAGCTGAGCATCTTCCGGAAGATCATTAAGTGCATCCTGCTGGACCTGCTGCAGGATATCCATCTTCTGTGATACAAGATTTGTCTTATCAGCGAGAACCTGTTCACGTGCAGCGAGCAAGTCGACATTTGTCGGATCAAGCTCAAGAGCTTTGTTCAGATTCTTTAACGCTGCATCATCCTTCTTGATCTGAGATTCGACTTCCTGCAGAGACTTGGTCAGTCCCGATGTCTTACCTTCGATCTGTATGGTGATACCTTTTATAGTATTTGCCATAGTTCACACCTCTTTATTGAGGAAAGAGAGCCTCGATATCATTCTGAGTAGCGATCTTCGGCCACTCATATTTGTCATTGGATCGTTCTGTCAATAATGCAAATATCTGTCCGCACGAATAGAGCTTCATGTCTGACTTCTTGATACCAAGTTCCAGAGCTCGAAGCTGAAATAAGCTCGTAGTCATCTTACGAGTGGTCTGTGCGGACCTTATGCGTTTTTTACCGACTTAGGGAGTGCCTGATCGAGGTGTATCTTTTTCCAGATTTCTGCTGTTATTTCTTTATTCAAAAAATCACCAAAGTCATGTTCACCCAAGAACATCAGATAATCTTTGTAGCTGACTGAATAATTCTTGGATTTGAGTTTGGTACCGATATAAGCGATCTTCGGAGTGAGTTTCTGCATCTTCAGACCGGCCTGAGTATTATATGTAAGAACTTCCTGAGCTTCTTCCTGTGTCAGTTCATCAACATTCTTCTCTTTGAGAGCCTTGATCCTGTTAGAAGGTCTGAGTTTTGCCAGGATATCAAAGAAGTCTTCATCAAAAGCAACTTCAAACAATTCGTAGAAAGCTGCGTTAATTTCTATAGTATTTACATCGAACATTTTATTTCTCCTTTTCCTTTAAGAAAAAAGGTCGACTCAAAACGAGTCGACCTTTTCAAGCGTTTTATCGTTCAATCATGACTCACCGTTGAATGACGGTTCGTAAACAGACTGATAGAAGCTATTATAAGCTGTTGCATCGATATTAGCTCCAGTGAAAGCCTTGATAAGGTGCTTCTGGATTCCATCGATCTCAACGTAGTCTGTACGAGGCATAGCCTGGAACTTGACTGTCTGTGTAGCGACAGAGATATCACCTGTGACATCAATAGTCTCGGACTCGATACCAGGTCTCTCAGAGAGGCATACCTTGTAGAAGACATAACGATTAGGATTCTTGTCTGTATCGATCTCGAACATGAGAGCGAAGTAAGAGACCTCATCCTTATCAGTCTCAACGATCATTCCATTGTCATCCTCAGTGTTACCAAGAGTATCAACGAGGATATCATCCGGAATCTTTGCACACTCGAAGTCACCCTCATAACCACGATTGTTAGAAATCGTGTAGTAAGCTGTGTTATCAGCTGAGAAGATAACAGGATTGCCGTTAGGATCGAGTGTGAGGTGTACTGCACCGGGCCAAGCCTTAGGAGAACCATATGATGTAGTTACGACACCAGTATCAGGATCTGTAGTCTCGGTGAGTTTTGCGTAATGGACATTTGAAAGTCCATAAAATACCTTTGACTTATTAGGCATTTGTATTTCCTCCTAAAAATCTTAAATAGAAATAGGTCTCACACACGTGCTCAGTAGCATCATCGTTAGATTCCACGCTGTAAGGGAGCGGAATACCATCGAGAACATCCTTCAAGTCCTGGATGAGACCGTAGTCATGGACTTCAGCTTCAACCAGGACAAGTCGAAGCGAAGTAGTTTCTATGTATGTACGATTGTCAGCTGCGAAGTTAGGCTGTTCGATATCATCAAGCACGAGATAAGGACAAGCTGTACCATCAGGAGCTACACCGTTATGCACATCAAATTTAGCATCGGTTAGAGTTTTGATAAGAGTTTGAATGGTCATAGACGATTCTCCAATTCTTTCATAATCTTTTCTTCGATCATCTCTTCGACCGGAGCTATATGAGGATAAGCTGGAGCACGACCAACCTTCTGACCGTTTACGATAATGTCATGACCTTTCTCAAGTAAATGAGTCAGACCAGGCTGTTTATTGTATACGGTGTATTTGGCATTGACCTTCTTAACTCTCCATGATTTAGCATACTTTCCGCTTGAAGCAGGAGATGACCACGTCAGAGCCTGTTTAGCCTCTTTCGCAGCATCGTTCATTACTTCATCAACAGTACTATTTATGTCAGAAGTGTACTGACCGAGAATAGTGTTGACCTGAGCGAGTAAGCTATCCATTATTACCAACCCTCTCTCCATAGTAGAGCTCGATTCGATCGGTACCGACCTTGAAAGTGCGGTAGATGGTAAAGGTATCGGATCCAAGTTTAAGCTTGGACTCACCTTCATAATCGAATGAGCTGATCTCGATGATTCCCTGTGGTCTCAATCCTGCTTGCTCTGCTTTGTAGTACTCATTCTGATAGACCGACTTCTGTGTTCCGATGAGCTCACGCTCTTTCGGAGTTCTAATAGTCTGGCCCATGCTATCCTTCGTGATGGTCTCGGAAAGAAGTGAAAAGTCAACTATCTGATTCATCCTGAGCATCCTCCGTGATCTGAGAACTTGAATGATTTCTCATTTTGAGAAGTGCTTTCTGTGACCAGTATGACTCTTCAAGTCTCTGAGCCTGAGTATTATCGAGCAAGTCACCCATGTGCAGCTTGACGTAAGTCTTGACGGCCGTAATGACAAGCTGGTCACTATTTGCAGGAGTGTAAGGAACTCCAGAGCTGTCAGCGATACCGGATTCCTCAAGGTCAAGGAATGCAGCATCAATCAGATCCGAAAACTCTGTATCAAGAGAATCGGAAGAGATTCTACAAGCAAGCTTGCAAGCTGCTATGATCTGTTCTTTTGTCATATATGCCTCCAAGAAATTAGATTAAAGGCTATCCCCGGAAGAGATAGCCTCGAATCATTGTTATCAGGACTCAGGTGCATCGCCCTTCTTGATACCGCAGAATGCGTTAACTGCGATAGCTTCAAGACCTGCGAAGAGCTTACCTGTGATCTTAACCTTATCAGCAGGACCATCCTCGTTAACGACTGTCTTTACATTGAAGCCGTTAGGAAGGTTAGCTCTGAAACCGAATCCAGGATCGCCTACGATAGCGTAAACATCACCGTCTTCAGCTGTGTCATATGCCTTAAGTGAAGAATCGTAAACAACAGGAAGATCAGCGAAAGGATCCAATGTGTTGAGTGTACGTGTAGCTTCATACTGGCCCCATGTACGTCTATTCATGATGATGCAGAGATCCTCAGCCTCATCAGAGATGTTAGAGATAGCATCAACGACACCGGCACGACCGATGTCAGCATAAACAGCAGCCTGACCAGCCTTTGTAGATGTAGAAGCACCGATACCAGCGATAATCTTTGCTACTACAATGTGCTCAGCCTTCTTTACGATCTTGTAAGCGAGCTCATCGTATACATAGTCAAGGAATGCCTGACCACGAAGATCCATAACCTCATCAGATACGGAGATCCACTTCTTGATGTTCTTAGGAACGATTGTAACTGTACCGAGTGTGAGCTCTTCCTCTTCCGGTGCATCGTCACCTTCCTCATGAACTACAGCATCTGTACCGCTGATCTCGAAGTCGATTGCAAGGTTACCCTTGACCTCACTCTTGGAGATTCTGGAGAACAAGTCACTCTTCTCCCATGCTGTACGGATCTTCTCTTCTACGAATGTAGGAACGGAGATCTGACCACCCTCCTCAGCATTCTTAGAAAGCAAAGCTCTTACTTCAGACTGATCGCCTGTCTTGAGCATCTCAGCGAAAGCATCGATGTACTCTTTTGAGTTTCTGAACTCTTCATTTGTTTTCATTGTTCTTTCCTCCGTAGGTATAGAAATGTTAGTTTCATCACCGTCACCTTCGATGACAGCTTTGAGATCTGCTTTTCTCTGTTCGTCTGCGAGAAAAGCCTTGCGAGCTTCGAGAGCATCTACCTCTTTATCAAGAGCTTCAAAATCTGCTTCGGAACTCTTATCGTCAACGATTGCTCTGATCTCACCCATACGAGCTTCGACCTGTTCCATCGTCAACTCATTGATTTCTTCGATCGTCATATTACTGACCTCCTAAGATTTTGAATTTGAGTTCGAGTCTCTTACGAGCCTCTTCTCTCTTTATTTCCTGCTCTTTGGCGATTGCCTCTCGAACCTCCTTCGAGACCTCGTCTGATACTCCATCAGCATAGGCACGAGCTGAAATACTTGTCTGATCGTTAGCCGGGAGACTAACAGCGGAAACGTCATAGAGTTTTCCGATCTTCTCGATGGTCCTGAGGACTTTATATGTCACGGATCCATCTTCTTTTCTTTCTTCGGTCCTGTCTTTCTTATCCTGAGAGACTGTAAATCCGAAGCTCATCTTGTTTGTGTAGCCACCTTTGATCTCTTCATACAGCTGTCTTCCGATCTCGGTACCACCGAGCTGAGCTCTCATGTGAGGAGTCTCACTGAACTCAAGCTCCAGAGTATTATTAGATTTACGAGCAAACACTCTTCCCTGATGGTCATACTGCATGATGACATCGCTGACATCTGTCTCATCAAATGCTCCACGCTGGACCTGTTCCCAGACTTCGATTCTGTAGCCTGGTTCATTGTAGGAGTAGAGCAGATAAGGACTGTCGTATGTGGAAAAGTCACCTTCTACGATTTTGTTCTCATCGTCTGAAGGTGTAAGTGCGAGAGCTCTGTACTCTCTATCTGGTTTAATAGGCATTGATCTTAACCTCCTTAAGATTCATCTTCTGTATCTGATTCCTGAGTGTCGTGATATTCACCACGAGCAAGGAACCGCTGTCCTGCTCCATCCGGGAGAGGAGCAAGATTGAAAACATCACGAGCTTCATCTACCATCAGCAGACCACGATCGGTCATTGTCTGAACGTAATGAAGTTTGTCGGAGAAGTTCATATAAGCGACTCGGTTTGCTGTCGCTATGACTTCATTCTTATATGTGATCTCACGCTCGGAGAAGAGAGCTGATGTCATAGTCTCTGAGAACTGGATCGAGAACGGTTCGATCGCTCCCTCGAAGAAAGCTGACCACTTATCACCGGAAGCCTTATTCATCAGGATGTCTTCATTGACACCGAAGTATGAATATACGTGAGTGTTGATAAGTTCCATCTGGTCCTTATCCGGTGTATAAGGTTTGATCTCAATCTGCTTGATGTCAGAGTAGGTATTAGGGAAAAGAAGAACTCCTGTCTTCTTTGCCTCAGGACCGAAAGCTGATTCAGTGAACTGCTCACGCTCTTTGTCAAGATCGCTCTGCTTTGAGAAGTTAGCGAGCTTAGCCATGAACTTATATCCGGCCGTAGACTTGACCGCCTGTTTGATACCTTGCTTCTGTATGTGCAGAAGGTCCAGAGTTTCATCCAGGACATCATTCTTTGAACCGAAGAAGTCATTCTTGAACTGGAACTTGGTCAGGATCGCACACTCGTTCAGCTTACAAGCAGCTGTCGCTCTGTCATTCAAGAACTTATACTTCAGATAGTATTCATCCTTATATGTAACTATGCTGCACTGACTCGGAAGCACTGCAAAGATACCGTTCTTATTAAGATCTTTGTCATAGATCGGAACGATAATGCAGTTATTACAACAGTCCAGGATCGTGCTGATTCTGTATAGCTCCTGAGACCATGTATGCCAGATATTTGGTCTCTTCCTTAATCGAGACATGAGGTCAGGTTTAGCATCTCCTATGATCTCGACTTTGAGTTTAGAGATATGTCGAGCTCTGGCATCTATAGCAGCTCTGACAAGTAAGCTCTCATAGATCTCACCTCTCCAATCTCGGAAGACCGGTTCGTAGGCTGAGACCAGTTTGAAAGTCTCTCCTGCTTTGATGACCTGTTCCGTCTTTGTATTACGGCCCAGAATCTTATCAATCAATCCCATGTCTTTCTCTCCTATGCGACATTTTTGAGTCTGTCACCGAACTCCGAATACCACTTCTGTCGGACACAAAGAGCATCAAGCAGAGCAGCGGTACCGTCTATGTGCGACCGCTGTGCAAGTTTCTTTAGTCTGACTTTCTGTGTTCTTGAATCAGATTCGATAGCAGAATCTAATAGATGTATCTTCAAAAGTGCGTTATCTCCTATATGCACTTTTCCATCCTTTAATAAACCTTCACACTCGTAGATGACAGGTGTGAGGTTGTGACCTTGATATACGTCATCAGTCTTAAATCCGAATCCATTCAGATCCTGGATAAGATACTGACTCGAATATCGGTCATATCCGACTACCAATGGGAGCAGCTCATATTCCTGGACTGCTCTGACCAACCAATCAAAGACCGAATGATAGTCAACGAAGTTTTCACCAGCGAGAGTGAGAATGCCCTTCTCGATCATCTCCTGATAAGGTATTCCATCCTTCGCTATCGCATCACTAAGCTTCTCAGCAGGAAGCCAGAAGTGAGATATAACGAAGAGCTCTTCATCCTTTTCGATTACCAAACAAGCAGAAGTCAAGTCAGTAGTCTGCGACAGGTCGATTCCAGCCACACAATAGTTAGATCTGAAATCTTCCATGTCGAAGTGTTTTCCGCTTGCTTTCTCTACGGCCTTGATCGGTAACCAAGCCTGAGAGCTGTTCTGCTTGATGCAGCAGTACTTAGTCATGAACTCGGAACGCTTTGACAGCGATCCTTCCGCTATGGCTATCTCTTCAAGCATATAATCAACGCTGACAGAGACACCGAGATTCGGATTGCTCTTAGCCAGCTCATTTATATCGTTCCACTTCTCTACATCATCGATCATGTATAAGACCGGAAGCAGTCTCTTCTCCTTTGAGTCACCAAGCAGGAACCTGGTACCTCTAAGGACTAACTCATCGTAGATACCTTCATTGATATATCCCGATGTCGTGCAGCTGAGGATCAGTGGCTGTTTACGAGCTCCCAGAGCGGACTTCATTACTTCGTATTGTTTCTTTCCCGGATCACCTACCCAGGAAGCGATCTCATCACAAACTACGAGATGAGGATTGAATCCATCTGACTTCTTAGCATTGAACGCTATCTTCTTGATAGAAGTGTTAGTGCTCTCAATGTAGTAGTCGGACTTCCTCGACTTAATCATTGACTTGATCTCTTCCTCCTGCTGGCACATTTGCCAGAAGCAGGAATAGATAATGTCAGCCTGTTCGAGTTTAGGAGCTAAGCAGTAGACCTCTGCTCCGTACTCATCATCAAGGAAGGACATATACTCAGCGATCGCAGCAGCGAAGAGAGACTTTCCGTTCTTCCTGGCAACTACAAGAACCACCTCACGGAATTGTCTGTAGTTATTCTCATCAAGGATCCCAAATATGACAGAGACAAGAGCTTTTTGCCAGAGCTCCAGCTTCAAGAGGTCATTTCTTCCTTTGGAGTGGTGACAATAGTTCTCGATGAACTTCACCGCTCTGTTTGCTTTCTTCGGAGCAAAATAAAAGAGCCTGTCTTCAAGGCCCTTCACAATGTACTCGTATAAAAGCAGGATCCATTTTCCTACGACTATCGATCCATCCTTTATGGCTTGATAGTATTCTCGTATGTAATCAGTCATCTATCTCAAGCTTCGAGAACAAGTCGTGTTTTACTACCTTGTCCGGGAGCTTAGTTTCTAAGTCTTTGATGATTGACTGGTAGAGTCGGTTAGCATCTCTGTACGACTTGCTCGCATCCCTTTCCCTTTGGTAAACCTCTCCACCTTTTACCCAATCCTCGAACTTTCCGTTCACCCGGATGTCTTCATAGAGTTCATCACATATAACTTTCAGTCGTGCAGCTTCCAGGATGAGTCCCCGATAGAGTGCTCTCGTATTTGGTGGAATATCTGCATAGAGCTTCCAGAGTCTGTTGAACTCTGCTGACTCTGGTGTGTTTTTTGGTCTTCCCATACAAAAAGCCTCCAAAATCACCCAAAAAACTCCCCATTTCCTTGAGAGAGGAAAATGAAGG
>JAEIGA010002866.1_pt1 | contig 27211 bp, 24 predicted proteins | sample 9270691 | NCBI WGS metagenome assembly JAEIGA01 (sample SAMN17057246, study PRJNA624740) | gut metagenome | biome: biome; isolation source: fecal sample | host: Bos grunniens | place: China: Xizang | collected 2019 | reverse complement strand
CGAGAAGTTTTCCAGTCGTGGTGTGACAAAGAAGGTTGGGATTTGGTGTGGACAACACCACGTGAATATCCAATTGAAGCAAGTGCGGTGTTCAAGGGGCGTTTTGTTGACGTTGCATCGGCATTGGTTCGTAATTTTGGACGCGCAACCCCAATCCCGTATGCGAAGTTCTATAAGGGGAATCGTGTGTTGGTGATTTCGGCTTCACAGGAATAATTTAATATACAGATGTCGTAGGAGAATATGAATATGATAAAGCCAATGAAATTTTTATTTTTGTCTGCGTTGGTGTTGGCAACTGTTACAGGATGTGCCAAACGTGAATCTGCCAAGGTTGCGGCATCTGTTGATCAGGATTTTATTAATGCGTATGATGCATTTGAAATGGCAAAAAATCCACGTGCCAAGGTGGCCAGTGGTGATACTGTTTCTATGTCTGAGGGGGTTTGGTTGGGGAATAAGTCTGTGGCGCTGGAACACAGAAATAAGTTGCCGTCAAAATTTGAAACGGATATGGGGGTGACTATTTTGTTGGATGCGCCTGTGGCTTTGCAGGTCTTGGCAAACGATATTTATTCTGTGACAGGTATCCCAGTTAAAATTGATGGTCAGGTTTCTGCAGAAAAGTTAAAGAAGCAGGTTAGTGTTGCTTATACCGGTCGTTTGTCTGGACTGTTGAATCAGGTCGCAACAGATTTGGACTTGCTGTGGTATTATGATAATAATTCAATTGTTTTTTATGAAACAGAAACAAAAACATTTTCGTTGTATGCACTGGGAACTGAGGTTGCATACCAGACGTCTGTCTCAACGGATAATTCAAATGAAGTCTCATTAGAATCAACACTGAAAGAATGGGACGAGGTTGAAAAAGCAATTTCTTCTATTATTGGCAAAGCAGAAAATGCAGATTTTACTGTGTCGCGTAGTTTGGGAACGATTACAGTGACTGCGTCACCATCTGTTTTAGCGCGTGTCAGTGAATATATTGAACGTCAAAATAAGCGGTTAAGTCAACTGGTGACAATTGATGTTAAAGTGTTGCAGGTTACGATTTCTAATAATTCAGCATTTGGGTTGAATTTGGCGGCTGCAATTAACTCTACATCAGGATTGAATATTGTTGCAAATCCGAAAAACAATTTGGCATCGACCGAGGCCAGTTCTATGAATATTGCTGTTCTGTCAAATACGGTATCTGCATTGACAGGGGCGACACATATGGAAAATGGCTCAGTTGTTGATGGTGCGTATACAAATGATCAGATTATGAATGGTTCTTTATCAGGGGCGGCGGGCAGTAATGCATTGATTGAGGCGTTGGCCAAACAGGGTAAGGTTTCATTGGTGACAAATGTTGGTGTCACCACACGTTCAAATCGTGTTGCGCCGGTCAGCAATACTCGTACAACGGGTTATATTAAACGATTTGAATCACGTAATTTTACCACTGTTGAATCCAGTACAGTTGATCAGGATGATTTAGAGACGGGCTTTACAATGCAGTTGTTGCCGAATGTATTGGAAAATGGTAAGATTTTGCTGTTGTTCCGTATGTCGGTGCGTGAATTGTTGCGTATGTCAACCCAGACAATTGGTGAGGTGACACTGCAATTGCCAGAGGTTGAAGAACGTAGCTTTATGCAAGAAGTTATTATGGAATCGGGCCAGATGTTAGTTGTTTCTGGTTTTGAAAAACAGACAAATCAGGATACGCGTTATGGTTTGGGTGATCCAGACTTTATGGCACTGTCTGGTTCGCGTGAAACCCAAGCAACGCGTGAAGTGTTGGTTGTTATTCTGACACCACAGGTCTTGATAAGTCCAATGGATGTTGAACGCAGTATTCAGCAGCATTGGGGGGCACCATTGAATTAATTTTAAAGATTAATTAAATTAATCGGGCATATCGCATGGTTCTATGAATTGCGTTGCCCGATTTTTATTTATTTTTGTTTTGTTGAAATCATTTGATTTATTCGTGTGGAGAGGTATTTTTCGTTTTGAAATTGTTACGAATGTATTGAATAGTATATTTTTACTTGTTTATAGTTCTTGACATGTGACCCCCATAAAAAAGTTTTTGCAAGGCTTTGTTGTCTTAGAATTTTTTGCGGTCTGTCTGCGTTAAAGTTTTAGATATAAAATGAAAAAGTATTATTGTTGAAAAAAATATTATAAATAAAAATCCCCCAATTGGGGGATTTTTTATTTCTGAAATGGTATTAAGCCATTTTAGCAACTTTCTTTGCCAGACGTGAAATCTTGCGTGCAGCGCGTTTCTTTGGCATGATTTTGCCAGCAGATTTCATAATCTTGCTTTCTGCGTTGCGTGCAGCAGTTGTTGCCGCAGCTTTGTCGCCAGATTCAATTGCAACCAAAGCCTTCTTAGTCGCGGTTTTAACAACACTGCGACGTGATGTGTTGATTGCATTTTTTTTGGCAGTTACCAAAACTCTTTTTTCAGATGACTTATGATTTGCCACTTTATTTTCCTTTTATTTTTGTTTTGATTTTGCTATTTTATAAAAAACAAACATAAAATCAAGGAAAAATAACATGATTTACTTAATTGTATTAATTATATCTTATTTGTTGGGCAGTGTGCCAATGGGATTGTTGCTGACAAAACTGGCAGGCAAGGGTGATTTACGTAAGGTTGGCAGTGGTAATATTGGGGCAACAAATGTAATGCGTGTCGGTGGATTGCGTATGGCAGGTTTGGTTTGGTTGTTAGATATGGCAAAAGCGATTGCAGCGGTATTTATTGGTAAATATGTTTCAGGTGATGCATTTGGTGCATGGTGTGGTTTTGTGGCGATTGTTGGTCATTGCTATCCAATATGGTTGCGATTTAAGGGGGGAAAGGGAATATCGTCCCTTTTTGGTGTTTTGTTGGCTGTCAGCCCATTATCTTTTGCGATTTGTGGAGTTGAATGGCTGACTGTTGCCTTGACCAGTGGAATGTCTTCGTTTGGTGCGGTTATTGTATTTTGTTTGATTCCTGTGTTGGGTTTTGCGATTTCCGTGCATGTTGGGTTTGCTTTTCTTGCAATTGGACTGTTGTGTATGTGGCGACATCGTGAAAATATAAAGCGTTTAATTGCAGGTGTGGAATCCAAAATTGAATGGAAGTGGAAGAAATAAAGGCGGGATAATCCCCGCTTTTTTATTTCCTCTTTATTTTTAAGTGTTTTTGTGGTATAATTCTTTCCAAGTATTAATGGGGGATAGAGAATGAATAAGATTGTTTCTCTGCTTGTTTTGTCTTTGTTTGTGATGCCTGCCTATGCGGCGTCAGGACGTGGGCGTGCTGGTAATTCAATGGCTGCACAGATGGCAGCAGACCTGCCACAGATGAATCAAGTTCAGCAGAATCAACCAAATACAGATGTTAAACAGGAACGTTCAGCAGGGATTGCTTCGAAGAATCAAATTTCTGCAATGGCTGTTTTTACTCCGGATGTGGCAATTGTCCAAAAATCAAGCGTTAAAGTTGATAATGATGTTACAGATAATGTCAGTCCAGATGTGACAATTGCGCCAGATCAAACGATTTCAGAAATACAAAAAGATATGCGTGAAAAAGAAAAGGGCGCATGTATCGCTAATAATATTGGTGTTGGAAATACTTTTGTTTGGGCATCTCGATACAGTAATTTAAATACTTATTCAACAATGGTGGAAGATATTGAAAATCCGGAAAATAATACTTGTTTTGTCAAGGTTGAGTTAAAGTCAAATGATTCGAAAATTGGTGTGTCGGATGTGCCAGTCAAATATTATGAATGGGGACAGAATATTACATGTGGCGCATGGGCGGACTATGATGTGTTGAAAAAGCGTATTTTGGATGCGAAAAAGTCTGCACGCACATGGGCAACAGTTGGTGGCGCAGTTGTTGGTGCCGGTGTTGGTGTTGGTGTTATGGAGGCGTTTGGTAACAGAATAATTGGTGGCGATGTAGAAGGGCAAAAAAATTTAGAACGAAAAAATCCTGTTGCGTTGTTGCGATCACAATTGGCAGTTTTAGAAAAAGAAAATTCAGTCGAATATAAGAAGTTTATTACAAATCTAAGGGTGTTAAAGATAGAATGTAATACAAACCATGTTATGGAATCTGATGAAGAAGGTTTAAAGACAATGTGTGAAGAGTATAAACCAATCTTTGATTTAGTTAGTTAAAAAAAATCCCGCAACGCGGGATTTTTTAATGAAATCTGTGTGTCAATTATCGTATAGTGGTCTTATGTCAGATATATTTAATAGGTTATTGATTTTGCGCACCCCTGGTATTGGTCCGGCGCGATATAATGATTTGTTGCGACGTTTTGGAACGCCGGCAGCTGTTGTTGATTTTTTAGATGTTAGTATTGAACTGCGTGATTTAGTTTTGCGAGAAATGGACACAGCACAAAAATTAGGTGTGCGTTATATCAGTGATACTGATATGAGGTATCCAGAAAGTTTGCGCGGGGTAAAAAATCATGCGCCGATAATTTCTGTCCGTGGAAACTTAGATGTGTTGAATAAACAGATGGTTTCTATTGTTGGAACGCGACACGCGACAGCCACGGGTATGGGTTTTATTGCTGATGTTGCCCAGAAATTTGCAGAATATAATTATGCGGTTGTGTCGGGGATGGCAATCGGGACAGATACCGCAGCGCATCGCGGTGCATTACGCGCACAAGGAAATGCGGTTACAATTGCTGTTTTGGCCGGAGGAGTGGATTATGTTTGGCCGGTTGAAAACGAATCGCTGTATTATGAGATTATAGAACGTGGTGCTGTTATCAGTGAAATGCCTGTTGGATATGTGCCAGTTGCAACAAATTTTGTTCAACGTAATAAGTTGGTTGCAGGTTTAGGAGAAAAATTAATCCTGGGCGAGGCGGATTTAAAATCAGGTTCAATGACAACTGCGCGATTCGCAATCGATATGAAACGTGAAATTTGGGCAATTCCATCACATCCCGCAGATTTGCGCGCGTTTGGACCAAATTCACTGATTCGGGATGGGTTGGCACATATGTGTATGGGGGCAGATGATTTTTTTGAAATCGAAAAAAAAGATATAAAAAAATCAAAAAAAATTGATGTGGAAAATAATTTGATTGATGCATTAGGAATGATTCCAGTGTCAGAATCTGTATTGGCAGATGTTGTCAAAAAAACAGTTTCGGAAATCAAGGCGCAATTGGTCGTTCTAGAATTGCAGGGTTTTGTGAGAAAAGTTGATGGTGGATATGTTCGCGCATAAGAAAAATGTTGTCTATACATTGTATATACAAACGGCGGAAAATAGGCAGAAAAACGAATCGTTGTCAAAAAATAAAAGTGTTTTTTTCGGGGAAGATTTGCTTGTAAACCGGAAATAATGTTTTAACTTATCTGTCGTATCCAAAACGAGAAGAAGGTAATCAAAAAACAGGATTAGTTTTATTATTGTGGTTGAAACCATAAAATAAAATTAATTCATAACATTTAAAGAATGCGAGAGAGTTTAAGTAGGACAATATAAAATACCATGAAAAGTGGCGTTTTATGTGGATGGTTTTTACAACCTTGTTCGGATAACTCTTTTGAAAAAAAGAAAAGGGAGAAAAAGGCATGCAGACAATGGCGGCAAAATCACAGATGACAAACTTGGAAACTATCAAGGGGGCCATTGCCGCAAAAATTGATGCCGCGTCTTTTACTTCTTGGATTGCACCTTTGTCTTTTGATGTTGTTGATGGCATGTTGGTTTTAGGTGCACAAAATCAGTTTTCTGCAGATTTTATAAACAGTGTTCATTTTGGTGCAATTGCATCTGTTGCAGCGGAATTTGGCTTAAATGCATCTGTTGTTGTTCGCAGCGCTAGACAGACAGTTGCACCGGTTGCAAATGATAATCGTGCCCAGGCATATGCACCAGCAGCACCGGTTGCGTGTAATACAGTTGCGTTTGATTCTTTTGTTTGTTCAGATGAAAATTTGTTTGTTGTTTCTGCGTGTAAAAAATTAGCAGCTGGTTTGGTTTCTTTTTCGCCGCTGTTTATTTATGGTCCAGCGGGCGCTGGTAAATCTTTGTTGTTGGAATGCATTGCAGGTGCATCAAATGCAAAAGTTGTTAAAATGAGTGGTGCGCAGTTTGTTTCTGAATTTACACGCAGCCTGAAAGATCATAATGTTTTTGCATTCAAAGATTTTTGTCGTAATTGTGATACCTTTATTTTGGATGATGTGCAAGCTTTGTCTGGTAAAAAAGCATCAACCGAAGAATTTATGCAGTTGATTGTTGATCTGCGCAGTGCAGGTAAAAATGTTGTTTTGACTGCAAATGCAATGCCAGGTAATTTGACAGGATTTGATCGTCATGCGCAATCTTTGATGGCGTCTGGCTTGGTTGCAGATGTTGTTGCACCAAACGCGTATGTAAAGTCTGTTATGTTGATGCGTGCAGGTGTAAAATCAGACGTTGCAAATACATTGGCGGGTCGTATTACAAATGATGGTCACATGGTTGCAGGTGTCGCAACAAAAATCAAAGCGTATACAGAATTAATGGGTGCATCTGTTGATATGGCGGTTGCAACGCGTTTGTTGGCAGATACATTGCAGACGGTAAAAACACCGGTTGCAATGGTTAAGATGATGTGTGAAAAATTGGGTGTTTCTTATGATGCTGTTTGTGGGGCAGGGCGTAGCCGCAATTTGGTTTTAGCACGTCAGGTTATGATGACTGTATTAAAGGAAGCAACACAGTTGTCTTTGTCAGAAATTGGTAATTTTGTTGGTGGTCGTGATCATGCCACAGTTTTGTATGCAATTAAACAGATTGAAAAGAACGTTGCCGGAGATTTGGTATTGGCAGCTCAGATTCAGCAATTGATTGAAGAATGCAAATAATTTACTGTATTTATTAGAAGATGTTAGTGAAATATTATGTTTTTTGTGATATAATTAACTGAAGAAAATGAAAAAACTGTTATTGTGTTTTTTCAGTATATTTTTAGCAGCGCCCGGTGCATTTGGTGCCGATGGTGCTGTTTCGCGTGTAATTCCGACCAATGTAAGTGACACCAAAGCGCAAGAAACGTCTGGGCGTGGGACTGTTGCCCGTACTGCAACACGTACAATGACAAATGTATCTGAAAAGGCCAAGACTGTAGGTAAATCGGATAATGTTGCCGTGCGCAGTGCGGTGTCGCGTGTTTTTACGGGGGCGCCAGAGGTTAAGCAGAGCAAAGATTCCAAGGTTCAGATGCGTGGCACGGCTGTTTCACGTGCAGGTGCGACGATAAATTCTGCACGCAGTAATTTGAATGAAACAGTTAATATTGTTGGCAGAAATAAGCGTGTGTCGGATGCCAGTATCAACAGTAATCCTGCTGTTCGCAGGTTGGGGGTGACATTGCGTCCTAGTACGGCCGAAGTCGGGGGGCGTGCCACAATTGGTGATACAGGTGTTCAAACTGGGTCAAATATAGATGAGAAGTTGCGCGGTGTTCATTCGCGTGCAGCAAAAAAAGAAATTACAGCCGAAGGCATTAACGAAGCCAAGACGCGTTTGGAACAGGCGGCAGAATTGAACAAGTCGTGTCAGGAACAGTATAATGATTGTATGGATCAATTCTGTGCAGTTATTGATGCGAACCAGGGGCGGTGTTCTTGTTCGTCAAATTTATCCAGATATACCAAGGTGGAAGAAGCGGTAAAAGATGCAAATAATCAATTGAATGAGGTTGCACAGCGTATTCGTTATGTTGGGTTGTCTGCGGATGAAATCCGTGCGATTTTGTCCGAGACCGAGGCAGAAGAAGCCCTGTCGGGTACGACAGATACATCTGCAAACAGAAATATGTTGGAACAGATAGAAAATTTAATTCGTGACCCGGTTTCAAATACTGCTACTTTTACCGAATCGGATAGTTTTGGTTTAGATTTGGATTTAGATTTTTCATCGGACAGTGGTGATTTGTTTAATTTGGATTTTTTGAGCGGGGGCAATACAGGCAGTTTTTCAAATCTGCGGGGCGCAGAATTGTATCGTGCAGCAAAAAAACGTTGCAATGCAGTTCTTAATCAATGTGAGGAGGCAGGTTCAACAATATCGCAAATTACGGGTAATTATGATTTGGCAATAGATAAAGATTGTATTGCTTATGAAAAAGGATTGAAGAAACTGAATGAAACGCTGGTCGCGAATGTGGGCAGTGCAAATCGCATGTTACAAAAGGCACGATTGGCCGTGCTGCAGAATAAAAATATGTATGATGCCAAGGGATGTATTGGTGCGCTGGAAGCGTGTATGAAGGACGAAATGGTTTGTGGTGAAAAATATTACAAGTGTGTTGACCCAACCAAGATTTATATTGATGAAAATGGTCAGGTTGTTTTAGGGCAAAAGGTATCAGAAATTCAGAATTTTATGGCATCCTATAATAATGCAGCGATTGATAAGGACTTTTTGAAAGGTGCGTATGAGACAATAACTATAAATACGGAAAGTTGTACGGGGGAAGGTGGACCCAAATGTGTTGCCAAATATTTGTTGCAAAAAATTGGAACCAAACAAAAAGTGACAGATGAGGGATTATGCCGTGCGGTATTGGACAAATGTCAGGCGTATACTTATACTTCGGATGCTAAATACATTCCGTATAATGATGTTGTTGTGAATTATATTCAGCGTGCGATGACAAATATTCGTGCCGCACAAAGCATGGCGATTTCAGAATATGCATCAACGTGTATCGTTGATATCGCAGATTGTTATAATTCACAGATAACCCAGGTTAATTCGTGGGCATCAGGTGCAAATGTGGGCAGTATTCAAAAGGTGCTGGCCGGTGCGTGTCGTAATGTGGCATTAACATGTGCATATGCGGTGTTCAAGGATGCAAATAAGAAAATTTGCTATACTGATGAAGCTGGTGAAGAGCAGTGTTCTGTAGAGTTGGCATTGAATACACCGAGTGACTATGTAAAAGCAATATCAGAAATGTTCTATCAGTCATTATTATGTCCAGAAAATTCAACGTATACTGCAACGGCAGGGACTGTTTCATCTGAGGGATATGTTAATCAGCATTGCAAGTGTAACACCGGGTATGTGGTATTTGGTGGTGCGTGTTTGATTGCATGTAATACTGGTGAGACGCGTGATAGTTATGGGGTGTGCCAGAAGACAACAACAACAACAACAGCAACGACAGGTACATAAAAGATATCTGAAAAAAAACCGGCGTTTGCCGGTTTTTTATCGCTGGTTTTGTTTCGCAATATAGTCATTTATTTTTTGTTCGCGTAATTTTAATTGTTTGTTTAAATCACGGCGCGATGCGTGGTTAAGGTGTAACATATAGTCTGCTTCGTATTTGTCGAATACGTACCAACCTTCGGGATAGACCTGGACGACTGGTTTGCCGGTATATTTATCCAAATATTCAATAATTGTTGCAGATATTTTGTCGCCTAAAACTTCGCGCAGGATATCATGGCTGGTTACCATCTCGGTTGCGCATGGGGTTGGAAATGATAGGCATGTTATCCAGCCTTTTTTCGCCTCTTGTTTGACACCGTTGATTTCAATTACAGGTAATTTAGAAGATTTGCAAAGCGACATTAGTTCATTATCGGACATTACGTTGAACATTATTGTGTATGTGTTTTTTTTCTTTTTGCTGATATGACCTGCGGGAATATTTGATTTTTGTTTGCTGGTTTCATTTGCTTCAGGTTTGTTTATGTTTCCTTGTTTGAAAATACTAAAAAAGCCCATGTTTTATCCTTTGTTACACATGATATATTAGTTATGAAAAAGTAGTTGTCAATTATCTATAATAAAAAAAACACCGATTTTACGGTGTTTTTTTTATACGAATAAATCTTTTACAAATTGGGCATGCTCGGTTATGAATTTAAAACGAAATTCCGGTTTTTTCCCCATCAGTTCAGAAACAATCGTACGTGTTTTTTCCGTGTCTTCGGCACCTTCTTCGGTGCGTGGGGGCAGGTCAACACGTATTAATCTGCGCGTCTTGGGCGACATGGTGGTTTCTTTCAACTGATTCGGCATCATTTCACCCAAACCTTTGAATCGTGATATTTCAACGCGTTTGTTTTTGTATTTGTTTGTCTTTAAATTTTCTAGTTCTTCGTCCGTGTCAACGTATATCGATTCGGTTCCACATGTTAATTTATACAGTGGTGGACATGATAAATACAGGTGACCACCATAGATTAATTGCGGCATGAATTGATAAAAGAATGCCATCAACAATGATGCAATATGGCTGCCGTCAACGTCGGCATCGGTCATGATAATTATTTTTTCATAACGCAATTTGTCTTCGTTCCAATCTTTGGCAGTGCCAGCACCAATAATATCAATCAGGTCGTTTAATTCTTTGTTCGCACCGAATCGTTCGTCGGAATTTGATATAACATTTAAAACCTTGCCACGCAGGGGCATGATTGCCTGGGTTGCGCGATCGCGCGCCTGTTTCGCGGTTCCACCCGCAGATTCCCCCTCAACAATAAATAATTCAGTGCCGGCAATACCATGCTTAGAGCAGTCGGCCAATTTTGCAGGCATGCGGATACGTTTTGTTGGGGTTTTGCGTGCAACGTCTTTGACTTGTTTCGTCTTGATACGTGCGTTCGCCAGGTTAACAACAAATTCCAGTAATGCGTTTGCTGTTTTTGGATCAGATGCCAAGAACATTTCCCATGGATCACGCAGGGCGTTTTCTGTATAGCGCGCAACTTCGGGATTGGATAATTTTTCCTTGGTTTGCCCCAGAAATTGTGGTGTTTTGTAGAATACAGATACAATCGCAGCAACAGAATCAAATACATCTTCGCCGATGATTGTTGTGGCGGCCTTGTTGTTAACCTTTTCGCCGTATGCCTTAATCCCTTTGGTTATTGCGGATTTAAAGCCGGTTTCGTGCGTGCCACCATCAATTGTTGCAATTGTGTTGCAGTATGATGAAAAGAAACCGTCGTCAGATGCCGCGCCATTTTCGTCTGTTAAAAAAGTTAATGCCCATTCTACGCGACCGCAATCATCAGGGAAATCTACACTGCCACTGAATATCTTTGGTAAAATGCGTGGTTTGCTGTCGGTTTTTTCCGCCAAGAAATCCGCAACACCATTCGGATAAAAGAATGTCGTGCTGGCAGGAATGTTCATGTCTTCGGTTAATAATTCTGGATTGCATGACCATTCAATTTTCACACCGCGTGACAGAAATGCCTTGGCCCGGGCCATACGATAAATCTTTACAGGCTTAAATACTGCGTTTGTGCCAAATATTTCATCATCTATTGTGAATCTGATTTTTGTCCCGTGTGATTTTGTTGCGTCGCCACGTGTCATTGGGGATGTGGTTATTCCACGCGAAAATGTTTGATGCCAATTATATCCGTCACGTGCAATATCAACAATCATTTCAGATGACAGGGCGTTTACAACAGCAGAACCAACCCCGTGCAGACCACCACTGGTTTTATAAACATTATTATTAAATTTACCACCAGAATGCAGTGTGGTTAAAATAACTTCTAATGCGGATTTTCCAGGGTATTTGGGGTGTTCGTCAACCGGTATTCCACGACCATCGTCGGCAATTTCAATCGTTTTAGAATCAATTAATTTTACTGTAATTTTCTTTGCAAACCCAGCGACTGCTTCGTCGATGGAATTGTCCATGATTTCAATTGGCAGGTGATGCCATGCCTTTTCATCTGTGCCACCAATGTACATGCCAGGGCGTAGGCGAACCGGTTCAAGACCTTCCAAAACCTGGATGTCTGATGCGTCATATGTGTGTGTATTTTTCTCTGTCATAATGATGTATTATTAAAACATTTTTAAATTTTACGCAAGCCCAAAGAATTTACGCCTAATTCATATTTTTGGGGTTGAATTTTTTTGTGTGTAACTTATATATTTGTTAACAACGAAACCATATGGAAAAAATCATGAATAAAAACCCGTACGAAGTTTTGGGCGTGGCCCGTGATGCGACAGATGCTGATATAAAAAAAGCATATCATAAATTAGTGATGAAGTATCACCCAGATAGAAATCCAGATAATAAAGATGCAGAAGAAAAGTTTAAGGAAGTTAATAATGCGTTTGATATTTTAAAAGACCCGCAAAAGCGTGCGGCGTATGACCGATTCGGTGATGCGGCATTTGCAAATGGCAATGCGGCAGGTGCAGGATTCGGTGGTGCTAATCCATTTGGGGATGGTGCGTTCCACTTTAATATGGGTGGGGGTGCCGGAATGGAGGACATTCTGCGCGAGGCAATGCGTGGATTTGGTTTTGGTGATTTTGGTGGGGCATCGCATGGGTCTGGCGCTGCACAGCAGCGTGGTGGGCGTGATTTGCTGGATGAAGTAGTTATTGATTTAAAAGATGCATACTTTGGAAAAACGCATACTGTGAAATTTTCTAGTAATGTTCAATGTGAAAAATGTCATGGATATGGTACGGCAGATGGTAAGCCGGCACCTGTGTGCCCAAAATGTGGGGGCAGTGGGTTTGTACACACACGTCAGGGATTTTTCGCAATGGAAACACCATGCCCAGAATGTAATGGACTGGGGCGTAAGATTGATAAAAAGTGTTCTGAATGTGATGGTACGGGTACACAGCATAAACAACGTACGTTGGAAGTGAAAATCCCTGCGGGTATCGAAGATGGTGCGCGTTTGCGTTTGGCCGGTCAGGGCGAAGCAGGTGCAAATGGTGCGTCAGCTGGGGATTTCTATTTAGATGTACGTATCCGTCCGGATAAACGTTTTGAACGTCGTGGTAATGATTTGATTATGAGAATAGATGTTCCTTTTACAACGTTGGCGTTGGGAGGTGAAATCGAGGTCGAAACCATTGATGATAAAAAATTAGAAGTCAAAGTGCCGGCGGGAACCCAGGTTGGAGAAAAACTGCGTGTGCGTGGCCATGGTATGCCAAATGTTCGTCGTGGTGGGTTCGGTGATTTGTATATTGATGTTGCAATAAAAATACCAACAAAATTAACAGATAAGCAAAAGAAGGCTTTGTCAGAATTTGCAGAATTAAAATCTGATAAAAAGGGATGGTTCTAGGACTTTTTTGAAAAAAGATAGGAATCGCTGCGTATGTAGCGATTTTTTCTTGCATTGAATTTTATTTAATATATGATAGTTTGGCATTTTTTCGTGAAAAAAAAATAAAAGGATATAAAATATGAAATTAAAAAATAACAACAGATTGAATTCTTTTGTCTTTGGTCTGTGTTTTATGTTGGCATTAAACGGCGCTTATGCTTTTGGGCCAAAAAAAGAAGACAGAATTGGACAGGTAAAGAAAACAAGAACTATAAAACAAGATAATAAGGTATGGCGTGATACTTTGTTTGTGTTATGCTCAACACCATCTCATGCAGGAATGGGAGATGATGTATGGTTTACGAATCGTAATGGCGTAAGACAAAAAGTTTGTGGTATGACAGAAAATGTCACAAAAGTAGACTATGGCGATATTGTTGTTATAGATGAAGAGTGTAAAGTAATAGAATTATTGGCAAGAAATCAAAAGTTAAAAAGTTTTGTAAAACAGAAATAAAAACCGGCTTTTGCCGGTTTTTTTATTTTATCTTTTTCATATGTCCCAGAAATGTTTTTGTATACTGGGTGGCAGACCAAACGGACGCAACCAATGATATCCACAATCCATAAATACCAATCTGTGGCAGGATGTAAATCATGTACATTAATGTGCGGCTGTCTGTGTTAGGTCTGATTAATGTGCCAATTGCAAAGATTAATAAAAATGCACCAATTGAAATCATCTGAAATGTAGTTTTGATTTTGCCCATCGAGAAGCGAGCCTTGGGTACTGGCATTTCTATTTTTTGTGTGCCCAGGAATTCGCGCAGACCAGATATATACAGTTCGCGTGCAATCATTATAATCACAGGAACAACGATAAACCATACTGGCATCATAACGGTTAACATAATTAATGTGTTAACGACCAGTAATTTGTCCCCAATATGATCCATTACGCCACCAATTTTTGTGCATACATTGTATTTGCGCGCCAGGTATCCATCAAACCAGTCAGACATTGCGGCCAATGCATATAGTATAAATGTTGTCCAATACATCTGAAACATCAGTGTTGGTATTATCGCAAATGATGCCGCAATGCGAAATGCGGATAAAAAATTTACAAAGAATTTCATATGTGTCTCCTTTTTTTATGATTATATATGAATTGGTTTGATTATATCACTTCTGTATGAAAATGGGCATAAATTTTTTCTGCGATATTATCTCCAAGACCAGGTACGTGTTTTAGTGCGTTCAGGTCGGCATCAATAATAGCACGTGGTGTGCCAAAGTGTTGTAATAATGCGCGTTTGCGTGCAGGTCCAATGCCGTCAATTTCATCCAAGACGGATGCGGTCATTTGTTTGGAACGAAGTGTGCGATGATATGTGATTACAAATCTGTGTGCTTCGTCCCGGACAGTGCGTAACATCAGAAATAGTGGCGAATCCTTGGGCAGGTCATGGTAAATGGTGCCGTCGGGCAGGATAAAATGTTCGTCGCCGTCGCGGACTTCGCCCTTGGTCACGCCGAATATGGGGGTGTTCGGTGCAGCACGACGCGCAATGCGCCATTGGGCGATTCCGCCATCGACAATTATTAAATCTAGTTTTGGACCGCGCTCAGTTGCGCGTTTTACAAATTCTGACATCATTGCAATATCATTGCCGGCACGTGATTTGTCGTGTAGTTTAAAATGTCTGTAACCAGATTTCTCAAATCCGTCATGGCCAAATGTTATCATTGCACCAACAGGTTGTTTCCCAAACAGATGCGAGTTATCAAATACGCCCGCCAGATTGATTTTTATTCCTAACCATTTTTCCAGTTCTGATACATTTTTATCCCAGTCTAAATTTGGTGTATACGCATGTTTTTGTGCGTTTCCGCGATTTGATGTGTGGGTAAGTGCCGATATTTTATCACGAATAATTGCCGCAGATTCGTAATCCATGTTTTTTGCAAATGTTTGCATTTGATTTGTTAAATCCAATATTATTGGGCCGCTGTCGCCGGTTAGGATTTTTCGCGCTGTACGCACTGATTCTGCGTATTTTTGTTTGTCGGGGTTACAGCATGGTGCACTGCAACGTCCAATTTGGTGTAACAGGCATGGGCGCGAACGATTGCGCATTTGTGTGTCTGTGCAGGTGCGTATTTGACATACTTTTTGTATTGTTTTTATTGTTTCGTTCAGGCTGGATACAGATGGGTATGGTCCATATACGTCGCGGCGTTGGTTTATGCGTCCGCGAAATTTTAGCAGACGCGGAAATTCGCCAGATGTTAACGCCAGCATTGGGTACATTTTCCCGTCAGTTAGCATGATGTTGTATTTTGGGTTTTCTGATTTGATTAATTCTTGCTCGCGTATAAGTGCGTCTGATTCGGTTGCAACGGTTTCCCATTCAACCCGTGAAACCAATGTTCGCATAACCTGTTTATGTAATTCTAATTTTTCAATGTCCATGTATTGGCGCAGACGATTGTATAGATTTTTTGCTTTGCCAACGTACAACAGGTTGTTGTCCTTGTCGTACATGCGATACACGCCAGGAGCGTGGGGTGCATTTTCAATTAAATCAGAAAATTGAATATTCATAATCTTTATGATAGAATAATATTTAGTAAATAGCAAATAAGAGGTTTTTCAATGAATCAGGAATCAGGTCGTTCAATGATTGAAATGCTGGGGGTGTTGGCAATTATGGGGGTTATCACCGTTGGTGCAATTGGTATGATTTCAACAGCAATGCGTACACAGAAACTGACGACTATTAATGACCAAGTGGTTCAGATGGTGACAATGGTGCGTAATATTCATGGCGAATATGATGATTTTTCAAACATGAATGGAACGACGATTTTTGGTGCAATTGGTATGAGTAATCAGAATCCATACGGCGGTACGTATACTTTGTCTGTTAATCCATCAAATCCACGTCAGTTTATTGTTGGAATAAATGGTTTGGGGCAGAATGAGTGCGAATCGTTGTTGACCAAGGCCTGGTCTGATTCTGTTGGATATCAGCTGTCAAATGGCAAGCAGGGAGGAGCAACTGGGGATTGTAAATCAACAGGCGCAAATAATTCTGTTCAAATCATTTATGGTGAATAATTTCTTTTATGCCGGGTTAAGGGGTTGGTATGGCAGATTTTATTGAGGTTTCAAAGGTAGAAGAAGGAACGCGTTTGTTGCGTTGGTTCTTGCGTCATTTCCCGTCAATGCCCCAACGTGAATTTTATAGACTGTGTCGTGGTGGGCAAATACGTGTTAATTCAAAGCGTGTTCGTGGAACAGAGGTTTTAAACGCAGGAGATGCAGTCCGTATCCCGCCAACGATTGCAGGTTATGTAGAGGTGCGCCCTAAAAAAACAGAAAGTGGTGAGCATTTTTCGTTGGAAGATTTAGAAGCGTTGCGTAAATGTATTATTCACAATGATGCGGATGTGGTTGTTTTTAACAAGCCAGCAGGTTTGGCTGTGCAGGGTGGAACGGGAATTCGTAAATCTGTTGATAAAATGGCGGCGGCTTTGTTTCCGTATGATAAAATTGCACTGGTTCATCGTTTGGACAAAGAAACCAGTGGAGTTTTGGTTGTTGCAAAAAATCAAAAGGCAGCACAAAGTTTGGCAACACAATTTCAAACAAAAACTGCACACAAAGAGTATTTAGCATTGCTGGCGGGGGATGTTAGTCCAAAGAATGGTGTTATAGACAATTATATGTTAAAGGGACAGGTGTTTAATGCTTCGACTCGTTTAAATAGTGGTGCAGGACCACGGCCGCAGCGTGCGATTACAGAATATTCGGTCTTAACTTGTGCGGCGGGCTGTGTTTCATGGGTGCGGTTTTTGCCGAAAACTGGGCGGACGCACCAATTGAGATTACATAGTGCGTTGTCATTAAATGCGCCAATTGTTGGGGACGCTTTGTATGGTGGACGGCAGAAACTGGATGGCGCTTTGGCTTCGGTATTGCAAACAAATAATTTGTTTTTGTTCGCCTATAAATTAACATTTCAGCATCCGTCAACAGGGCGTATGATGACGTTGCGTGCGACAGTGCCTGATTTTATGCTGCCAGTAATGAAATTTTTGGAATTTAAATTACCGTAATGAGAGTTAGAAAAAGTATTTTTTTACCAATATTGCGAATTGTCGGACTGTTTTTTGTCGGGCTGGTTGTTGCGGTTGTGGTGGCGCTAAGTCGCGTTAATTTAGAGACTTTGCGTGGTAATTTGGTTGCGGTGTTGCGTGATGCAATGGGTGTGCCGGTTGAAATTGATGGGGCGGTGTCGTGGAAATTATCTTTGCAACCACGGGTGGAATTAAATCAGGTGCGGGTGCCAAATGCATCTTGGGCCAAGAAAAAGTATGCGTTTAGTGCAGAAAAAATAGATGTGAGTTTAAATCTGATTTCTTTGTTTCGTGATCGACCTACGATTCAAAATGTGCGTGTGTATGATGCAGATTTGAATATTGAAAAAAACAGTGATGGTGTGTATTCATTAGAGCCTTTGGCAAGGATAAAAAAAACAACAGATGATGCTGGTTCTGTGCCAGAAAAATATCCGTTTCGTGATGTAGGTCTTGGTGGGGTGCAGGTAAAAAAATTACATGTGAATTTCTTGGGTAAGGCTTATTCTGTTTCGGGCTTTAATATTCGTTTAATGCCACATGCGCCGGGGCGTGAATATTCGGGGTGGGTAAAGTCTGGTGATGATGTTTTCCCGTTTATTGTTTCGTTATCTGAATATAATTCTGAACGCAAGATTTATCCTGTGCGAATTGCACTGTCAACAGGTGGGGGGGATGCGTTGATTGCCAATGTTGCATTAGAAGGCAAAAGCAAAATGCCAATAGATTTTATTCTTAAAGGTGATGTGTTTGATGCAGAAAAATTTGGTCGCTTGTTTAATTTAGATTTGACCGATGTGCCATCGTTCAGTGTCAATATGACAGGGGGGATGGATAGAAAAAAAATATCATTGCGAAAATCTGAATTTGTTTTGCGTGATACTAAATTTAATGTTTCAGGAGATTTTGATTGGGGTAAAAAAAATTTAGTGTCAAATATTGATATATATTCGCCACGCGTTGATTTAGCAAATCTGTTTCCAGGACTGTATGGTGGGGGGCGTGTTCATAAAAAGAAAAAATTAAATGTGTTTAAAAATGTTCCTTTGTTTGCGGATGAATTGATTGACCGTCAGGTGCATTTAGGAGTGAAAATTGATGATTTTATAATGTATCGTGAATTGAATTTAAAGAAATTAAATTTAAATCTAGATGCACGTGATAATCATGCAAGAATTGATATTGATACAGGTTTTGCAGATGGAAATGTTAAAATAGGTGTTGATGCAAATTTAGAAGAAAATGGGCATGTGTGGTTGCGTTCTGCAGCGCGTGGTAAGAATGTATTTGTAGGTGAGATTTTAAAGGAAGTTGGCAAAAATGATTTTATATCTGAATTGCCAATGGATTTTGAATTTTATGTTCAGGCAAATGGTAAAGATTTGTCTGAGATTATGCAGACGATTACGGGGCCTGTGCGTGTTTATTCATCAGGGGCAGGGTATGCACATTCTGCGCTGGTTGCGTATATGTATGGAACGGATTTTTTAACATCGTTGCGTCATAGTATTCAGGACTTGTTTAGTTCTCAGAAAAAACATGATCAAATTAAGATTTCGTGTGTCGCATTAAATGTTAAGTTGCGTGACGGGGAATTTGAAACGCAGAATGGTTTTGCAATTGAAACCAATGCAATTAATGTTCGGTTGGCTGGAGCACTGAATCTGGGGGATGAAGAGATGAAGTTATCTTTGACGACTGTTCCTGTGCGGGGGTTGAAGTTGTCTTTGATGGGTAATGTTGTGAATTCTGTATCTTTGTCGGGCAGTTTGGCGCAGCCTGATATAAAAATTAGTGGTGCATCTGTTGCAGGTAAGGTTGCATCAGCAACTGGGTTGGGCTTGTTGTTGGCACCATTTACAGGCGGGATCAGTTTGGTGGCAGGTGCAGGATTAGGATTGGTAGCAGGGGATTTGTTAGAAAACTGGTTGGCGGATGCGAATCCGTGTGAAACGGCATTAGAACGCGGAGCACCAGATTATCGTGACGACCCAGAATGGATGTCACAGCCGATATCAGAATTGATGAAAACTATTTTTGTTTCAAATTAAGCGAAAGGTAGAAAAATGATGTGGTGGATAGATTTGATTCAAGTGTTGATTATTGCGTCAGCAATGTGGGTGTTTTATCGCAGTTTTATACAGAATACACAATCTGAAAAATTGGTGCGTGGATTGTTGGGATTGGCGGCTCTGTGGGTGTTATCTTTTGTGTTGAGTTGGGTGCATTTGAATTTGTTGGCTACTTTTTTGCATTGGGTGGCGTTATTTTTGTCATTAAGTCTGATTGTTGTGTTTCAGCCAGAATTGCGCAAGTTTGTTGCGTTAATGGGGAATGTAGGACAGTGGAGCCGTGTTTTTAAACGTGGGGGAATTAAGCCAAAGAATACAGATTCATTAGATGCAATTGTGTCTGCGGTTGAATATATGGCGCAGAAACATACGGGGGCATTGATTGTGTTTTCTGGCACTTTGGATGAGGGCGCAATCGAAAAAAAAGGTGTTGCGATTGATGCAAAGATTAGCAGTGAGTTATTGTTAACTTTGTTTTTTAATAAAACGCCATTACATGATGGGGCGGTTATTATTCAAAATGGACGAATTGCATATGCAGGGGCGATATTGCCATTGTCGCAGAATAATCTGAATTGGAAATATGGTACTCGTCATCGTGCCGCCCTGGGACTTAGCGAGGTGTCATCTGCGACAGTTTTGGTTGTGTCCGAAGAAAGTGGCGATATTTCTATCGCTGATAAGGGAAAGTTTTCCAAATATGATGATGTAAAGAAGTTACGAGCCAAGTTGGAAAAGGTGCTGTACAAATAAAATCTTTTGCTTCTTTTGCAGATGTTTTTATTTTTTGTATGTTTATTTTTCTTATTTGTGTTTTTTTATCTTTTTATGTCCCTGCTTTTGGTCTTGCACCGAATCGGGGTTTTTTGGTAGAGTTGAGATAAAAGAGTGTAGGTTACACAAAATTTATAAGGAAACAGGAGTAGTGTTATGGAATTTTCAGTGTTTCGTCAGGTCTTGATACGTGCGCTGGGGCATATGCAGTCGATTGTAGAAAAGCGTGCGACTTTGCCGATTTTGATGAATGTTAAGAGAGAAGCTGCCGATGATTTGATTTTGTCTGCAACAAATGTTGATTTAGAATTGGTTGAACATGTCGCAGCAGATATTACTTTGGGCGGTAAAATTACTGTGCCGGTTCAGATGTTGTATGATATTGTGCGCAAATTGCCAGATGATGCAGAAATTTCTTTTAAGCAATCTGGTGATCAATTGGTTGTGTCCAGTGGGCGTGCAGTATTTCGTTTGCCAACATTGCCGGCAGAAAATTTCCCAGCAATGGCAGGCAGCAATTTGACAACTAAATTCCAGATGACGACTGGGGATTTGGCTCATCTGATTAATCAGACTAAGTTTGCAATACCAACAGATGATGTGCGTTATCATCTGGGTGGGATTTATTTCCATATCGCAGACGAGGGTGATGCAAAGAAATTGACTGCGGTTGCAACAGACGCACAGCGTATGGCATTGTGTGCAATGCCAGCCCCAGTGGGCAGCGCAGAAATGCCGGCTGTTATTTTGCCACGTCGTGTGATTGGCGAATTGTCAAAATTGCTGGAAGATGCAAACGTTGATGATGTTATGGTTGAATTGTCGGATACCAAAGCTCGTTTTACAGTAGGCAGTGCAATATTAACCAGCAAATTGGTTGATGCACAATATCCAAACTATCGCGTTGTTATTCCAAAAGGGAATGATAAAATTGCGGTTCTGGACAGAAAACAGTTTATTAATGCTGTTGACTTGGTTTCTGTTGCCAGTGTTGATAAGACAAAGTCTGTTCAGTTGACATTCAGCATGAATAAATTGGTTATTAATGCGTCCAGCCCAGATGCAGGTACTGCGACCCAGGAATTAGATATCGAATATAATGGCGACAGTTCATTTACGGTTGTATTTAATGTGAAATTCTTGCTGGATGTTGCGGGGCAGGTCGAAGGGGATAAGTTCCAGATGGAAATGCAGGATCCGTTGGCGCCGACCAAGATTAATTCAGTTGATAAAGATACGGATGCGTTATATGTATTAATGCCAATGCGCATGTAAAAAATAAATTATAATAATTCATCTAAAAACAAATCGAGAATCTCATGTAGCGTTTGTACACTACGATTCTCGATTTGTTTTTATCTAAATCATTCTATTTTATTTTCAATAAAACTTAATGGTGTATTAAAAAATAATTTGGAACACTTATGCAGTGTTGGCATACAGTGTGTTTCTGATTCATTTGTCTTTTAATTTTTTATAAAAAAAATCCCGTCGGTTGACGGGATTTTTGTTTGGGTTTGTATATTAACCCAGCATTTTTGCAACTTCGTCTGCCAAGTTGTCTTCGCGTTTTTCGATACCTTCGCCCAGTACGAAATATGCAAAGCCAGCCAATTTACCGTTTGCATCTGCGATAACTTCGCGGACAGTTTTAGATGGGTCCATAACGAATGGTTGTTCTTCCAGAACTGATTCGCCATAGTATTTTTTTATACGGCCTTCAACCATCTTTTCAACGATATTTTCTGGTTTGCCAGCTGTTGCGCCAGATTCAATGAATACTTTCTTTTCGCGTTCAACTGCAACCGGGTCAACGTCTGCAATTGTCATGAATTCTGGTTTGTTTGCAGCAATGTGCATTGCAATTTTTGAACCGATTTCATCGATTTTTGCATCGTCGCCGTTAATTGCAACTGCAACACCAATCTGACCCATGCCTGGGATCAATGCATTGTGGATGTATGTAAAGATTTTGTCGCCTTCTACTTTGGCAATGCGGCGCAAATTCATATTTTCGCCGATTGTTGAAATTGTTGCGGCAATGTCGTCTTTTACAGCGGCCATTGTTGCGTCAAAATCACCTTTTAATTCGGCGGCTTTGTTTGCAACGTCTGCAACCAATTTCTGGAACTTTTCATTCTTTGCAACAAAGTCTGTTTCTGCGTTCAATTCAACAACGCAACCCATGTTGTCGCATTTTACAACAGTTACCAAGCCTGATGCAGCAACACGACCGGCCTTGGATGCAGCTTTTACGATACCTTTCTGGCGCAACCAATCGGCAGCAGCCTGGATATCGCCATCGTTTTCCATCAAGGCTTTTTTACAATCCATCATACCTGCAGATGTTTTTTCGCGCAGTTCTTGGATTAATTTTGCTGTAATTTCTGCCATGTGTAATCTCCCATAATGTGTTTAAATAAAAGAATTCTTGTGGCACGGGGAAAATCCCCGTGCATTTTATATTGCAGATAAATTATTTGTCTGCTTTTTCGGCCAATTTGCCACGGCGTTCAGCGCGTGCTTCGGATGTCTTAGATTTGATTCTCAATTCTTTTTCTTTGATTTCTTCTTCTAATTCATCTGCTGCATCTGCTTTGATGTCGGCTTCGGCTTTTTTGCCAGCAGCCCCGCCCAGACGTTTTTCGATACCAGACAAGATTGCGTCTACGAACAGGTCGCAATACAGCTGGGTTGCGCGTGCCGCGTCGTCGTTACCAGGTACTGGGTAATCAACCATTTCTGGATTTGCGTTTGTGTCGCAAATAGCAATTGTTGGAATGTCCAGATTCTTGGCTTCGCGAACAGCGTTCATTTCACGTGGAACATCAATAACAACCATCGCCTGTGGTGTGCCGTGCATTTCCATGATACCACCGAAAATATCGCGCAGTTTTTCAACTTCTTTGGTCATAACGCCAACTTCTTTCTTGGTCAGACCCAATTTATCAGCGTTTGCGATATCGGATTCCATTTTCTTTAAGCGACGGATCGACTGAGAAACCGTTGACCAGTTTGTCAACATACCACCCAACCAGCGGTTGTTTACATAGTATTGACCGCAACGTTCGGCTGCATCTTTTACGATGTCTTTGGCCTGATGTTTTGTTGCGACGAACAATACTTTGCCACCTGCGGCTGCAATCGCTTCCAATGCGACCAAAGAACGGTGCAATAATGGTGCGGTTTTGTTCAAATTGATGATATGGATTTTGTCTTTAACGCCATATACGTATGGTGTCATTAACGGATTCCAGCGACGTGTGTGGTGACCAAAGTGTACACCAGCTTCCATCAGCTGTTTCATTGTAAATGTTGGCAATGCCATGATTTATCCTTTTTTCTGTTGTTATCCTCGTCGTGTGTGGCAGACTGGGACGTGCCCCAGACAGAAATTTTACATCACGACTGTGTTATTCGCACCGTGGTGCGTGCCGTGATAATAGCCCATAATACATAAAAAATCAAGTAAAATTATAAAAATAATCTGTGGGAATATATACAAAAAAATCCCCCGTGTTTGCGGGGGTGTTTTTTCTATTCTTCAACGTGTTTTTTTAATTTTTTACGTGTGTTGCTGTCTAATTCTTTTTTGCGTAGACGAATTGTGTCAGGTGTGATTTCAACCAGTTCGTCGTCCAAGATATAAGACAGTGCTTCTTCCAATGAAATGCGACGTGGTGGAGCCAAAAATAATTTTTCATCCGCAGTAACAGAACGCATGTTTGTTAATTCTTTGCCCTTAATTGGATTTACTTCCAAATCATTTTCTTTGCTGTGTTCGCCGATAATCATACCGGAATATACTTCGGTTTGTGGATCGATGAACAGTGTGCCACGCGGTTGCAAATTAAACAGTGCGTATGTCGCGGCTGCGCCTTTTTCCATTGATACTAGAACACCTGGACGGTATTGCTGAATCGCCCCACGATATGTGTCGTATTTGTCAAATACGCGGTTCATAATTCCTGTGCCACGTGTGTCAGTACGAAATTCAGACAGATAACCAATCAGGCCACGTGATGGCGCAGAAAATACAATACGTGTTTTACCGGCACCAGATGCTTTCATTTCTGTGATTGTGGCCTTGCGTTTTGTCATCTTTTCAATAACAACACCAGAAAATTCATCGTCAACGTCAATTACAACGTCTTCGATTGGTTCCAGTTTTTCACCATTTTCGTTTGTCTGCATTACAACGCGTGGACGGGATACGGATAATTCAAATCCTTCGCGGCGCATCGTTTCAATTAAAATGCCCAATTGTAATTCCCCACGACCAGAAACTTCGAATGCTTCGTTATTTTCGCTTTGTTCAACTTTTAATGCGATGTTGGTTTCGGCTTCTTTGAATAATCTTTCACCAATCATGCGTGATGTTAATTTCTTGCCTGATTTGCCTGCCAATGGTGACGTGTTTACAAAGAATGTCATTGTCAGGGTTGGTGGATCAATTGGCATTGCAGGAATTGGTTCTGTAACAGACGGATCACACAGGGTGTCAGCCACGGTCGCTTTGGAAAAACCTGCGACAACAACAATGTCGCCGGCAGATGCGGTGTCGCGCGAAACCTTTTCAATGCCGCGGTGTTCAATAATTTTTGTAATCTTTGCATTTTCAATAAATTCGCCATTGCGATTTATTGCCTTAACCGATTGACCAACGCGAACAGTACCCGATTCGATTTTCCCGGTTAAAATACGACCAACGTATGGGTCCGCTTCCAATGTTGTTGCCAACATTGTAAACGGCGCGTCCAGTTGACAGCGACTGCCGTTGCAGTCAGGGGCTGGCACATGATCAACAATTAATTGGAATAATGGTGTTAAATCTTTCTTTTCGTCATTTAGGTCGCGTACCGCCCAGCCATCACGTCCAACGGAATACAGATATGGAAAATCCAATTGCGAATCGGTTGCGCCCAGTTTGTCGAATAAGTCGAATGTTTCAGATAATACTTCATCTGGGCGGGCGTCGCCACGGTCAACCTTGTTAATACATACAATTGGGCGCAGTCCCAGTTTTAATGCCTTGGATAATACAAACTTGGTTTGGGGTAAGGGGCCTTCGGCGCTGTCAACCAGCAAAACTACACCATCAACCATGGATAAAATACGTTCTACTTCGCCACCAAAGTCTGCGTGGCCCGGTGTGTCAACAATGTTAATCTTGTATTCGCCCCACTGAATAGATGTTGGTTTTGCAGAGATTGTAATGCCGCGTTCGCGTTCGATGTCGCCACTGTCCATAACACGTTCGTCGACGCGTTCGTTTTCGCGGAATGTGCCGGCCTGTTTTAGCATGTTGTCAACCAGTGTTGTTTTACCATGGTCAACGTGCGCAATAATTGCAATGTTGCGAATTTTCATGTTTGTATTCCTATAATTTTGTTTAATCGGATATAGGGTATAACTAAAATTATAAATTTTCAACTTTTTTTATGTAAAATATTGACATTTGGTAAGTTTTGTCCATTTTGTTGTGTGGTTTGTTATTAGATACGGCCAAAGGAGGTCTGGAATGATAGATTATGATGCAACGTTAAGAAAGTTTTTTGAGGGTGTTTTGAAATATTTGGACAAGCGTGTAAAAAATGCCAAGGATAAGCGTATTCAACAAGATGTCTTTGATGCGATTTGGGCGGTGCGCTCAAACGAAAGTTTTGCAGTGAAAGTAAAACAGAAATAATAAAAAACGCCCGGTTGGGCGTTTTTTTGTTTTAGTGTTTGCCACCAATTTTTGTGCGACCACCCATTAATGGTTGTAATTTTTTTGGAATGTTTACAGAGCCATCTGGATTTTGATGATTTTCAATTACTGGCACGATTGCACGTGGCAGGGCGATACCTGTGTTGTTCAATGTTGCACAGAACTGCATGTTGCCATTCTTGTCGCGGAAACGCGTGTTTGTGCGGCGTGCTTGGAATTGGCCAATCGATGAACATGAGCCTAATTCGCGGTATGCGCCTTCGCTGGGGAACCAGGCTTCTACGTCATTCATTTTTACTTTGTTGAATCCCATGTCGCCCGTACATGCAGCAATTACGCGATACGGTAATTCCAAATCTTCCATGACTTCGCATAAATTATTCAGCAAATGTTCGTGCATTTCGTCGGACTGTTCAGGTGTGCAATAGATATATTGTTCAACCTTGTTAAATTGATGTATACGCACGATTCCGCGTGTGTCGCGACCGGCAGCACCCGCTTCTTTGCGGAAACATGGTGAAAATCCGGCGTATTTAATCGGCAAATCTTTTTCATTTAATACTTCGTCGCTGTGCAGGCAATTCAAAATGATTTCTGCAGTTCCGGCCAGGCAACGGTCAGTGTCTGTTAACATAAATACGTCATTGTTCATAACAGACGTATCTGTGCCCATAAAGTGACCTGCGTTAAAAATTGTTTGTGGTTTCGTTATTGATGGACAGCTTACGAATGTGAAGCCTTTGCTCATTAATTTTTGCAATACATATGTTTCAATCGCCAGTTCAAGTTCGGCGGCTTCGCCAAACAGGGCGTATGTGCGTGTACCACAAATAGATGCAATTTTTTCAGGTTTCCACCAGCCGTTCATTTCTAATAAATCCCACTGTGGGCGTGGGGTGAAATCAAATTCACGCGGTGTACCAACGCGACGTACCTCTACATTTTCTGTATCATCACGACCGACTGGGGCGGCATCAGATGGAATTTGTGGAACGCGATGTAATAAATCTTTTAATTTTTCTTCTTTTTCAGTTAATTCTGCCATGTCAGCGGCAATTTCGTTGGCAATTGCTTTGGATGCGGCAATCAATGGTGCCTTGTCAGTGGCAGTTGGAATTTCACGTGTGATTTTGTTCTTTTCGGCTGTCTTGGCCTGGGTAATGGTTTTTAGTTCGCGGACGCGTGTGTCCAGGGCTAAAATCTCGTCGGTGTAGTCTGTGAAACCTTTTAATTCACATGCGCGTTTAACGGCGTCTGGATTTTCGCGAATAAATTTTATATCAAGCATGTTATCTGACCTTTTGCTGTGTTTTTCTGTGTTAATTTTTATTTTGATTTGTAATATAAAGTGCGCGATAAATTATTCCCCCAATGGGGATGATGTGCGACTGAAAAATGAAAATTTTATGTTCATATT
>JAEIGA010002865.1_pt1 | contig 27217 bp, 19 predicted proteins | sample 9270691 | NCBI WGS metagenome assembly JAEIGA01 (sample SAMN17057246, study PRJNA624740) | gut metagenome | biome: biome; isolation source: fecal sample | host: Bos grunniens | place: China: Xizang | collected 2019 | reverse complement strand
CTATCCCTTTCAGCAGTTCTTTAATCTCGTTTTTGGAGAATGTTGCCCACTCTTCTATTCTGAAGACTCTTCCGGGAAAATCCTTTATAAACTCGGCTGATGTGTAGAGGTTGCTGTTTGGATGCAGTTTCTCAACCTTTGTCGATTGTGAGAGTGCTGTGTGGCAACCAGCTTTCTGTATTGAGGCATTCGGCTCGTAAAGATACTCCTCCAACTGTCGGGCATATTGTATGCTTCCGTTGAGGTTCAGGGGCGAAGTGAAGCTCTGTTTGCCGTCTTTGGTGATGTTTATGCAGTGCAGCATGGGCTCCTGATTATTCTCTCTCTTGTCAAGAATCAAAAGCAGTTCCTTGCATTCGTTGTTAACTGCCACAACATGTACCTGTGCTACGCTCTTCAGTTGGCGGCATGCTGCGGTTATGTCGAGCATGGGCGAGCACTTGACCATTATTCTGTTGCATCGGTCGAATATTCTCTCCTCAAGTTCTGTTATGTCGGGCTCGCAGTCGCTGAGTGCTACAACTTTGCCTCCTGTATTGCTGCGGCGTGCCGGGTCTATGAAAATCCAGTCGCAGAAGGGTAGTGATGCAAGTGCCTCTTCGCTGTTGCTGTTTACAACTTGTATGTTGTCCAGTTTCAGTAAAGCGAAATTGTGTTTTGCGATATCGCATAAATCGGTATTACGTTCGATGTATGTGGCGTGTGTGAACTGTTTAGATATGTAGCTGCAGTCTATACCGAATCCGCCGGTGAGGTCGGCAAACTCTTCTCCCTGCATCAGCGACGCTTTGTATTGCGATGTGGCTTCGGATGAACACTGCTCCATTGATATGCGCACCGGGTATATGATGCCATCTGTGGCTGCCCATGATGGCAGTTTCTGCTGTGCAAGCTGCCACCCCTCAATTTGACACAGCGCCTTGCTCATGTCGATGCCGTTGTATCGTTTTGCCTGCAGCGCAAGGCTGCGGATATCGTCGCTGCGATGTTCTTTTATGAATTTTATGGTATTGTTGTCAATCATAGGGCTTTTCACGTTGCGTTCGGACACAATAAAAGGCGAGCATGCTCGCCTTTTATTGTGTTGTCCTACCTGGATTCGAACCAAGACAAACAGAACCAAAACCTGTTGTGCTACCATTACACCATAGGACAATCCTCGTTGTGCTTTCTGTTAAAAAGCGGTGCAAAGATAGTGTATGTTTGCGAAAAAAGCAAATATTGCGCGTTATTTTTTATTAGCGGTGTCAATTTGGTAAAGAATTGGTGGCTTATTGTTTATGGTTGGTGAAAAGCCTGCGACGATGGTGCGTTGCAGTTTCGGGTTATTCGGCTCTCCAGCTGTTGATGGCATTTATTATGTAAGTTACCTCGTCGCTGCCTAATGTCGGATGGCATGGTATGCTCAGTTCTTGTGCCGACAATTTCTCTGCTACGGGCAGTGAGGTATTCCCGTGCTCTTGATAACACAATTGCTTGTGAGGCGGTATCGGGTAGTGTATCTGTGTCTGTATGCCTTGCGATGCAAGATATTCTGCAAGCTTGTCCCGCTGCTCACTCATTATGGGGAATATGTGAAAGACATGCGAACAATGCTCTTCGTAATGTGGAAGTTTTATTGCAGGGTTGTTTATCTCGGCTATGTAGCGCTTGGCTATCTCACGTCGCTTGTCATTATCGGTGTCGAGGTGCTTTAGCTTTATGCGCAGGATGGCTGCCTGAATCTCGTCGAGGCGGCTGTTCACTCCTATTCTGTCGTGTTTGTACTTTATGCTGCAACCATAGTTGTGCAACTCTCTTATGCATTGGGCAAGCTGTTCGTCGCTTGTTGTTATGGCTCCTCCGTCGCCTAATGCTCCAAGATTCTTCCCGGGATAGAAACTGTGTGCGGCTGCATCGCCCAATGCGCCTGTGCGTCTGTTGCCGTATAGCGCTCCATGCGCCTGTGCGTTGTCTTCAATTATTAATATGCCGCGTCTTTTGCACTCTTCGTTCATTCTGTCGCTGTATGAGTTCTGTCCGTACAGATGCACCAGCAGTACGGCTTTGATCTCCTTGTCTATGGCAGCCAATACCTCTTTCTCGCCCATCAGATAACTGTCGGCATCGGGGTCGACGAAGACGGGGTGTAGGCCGTTGTGTGTTATTGCAAGTACCGATGCGATGAATGTGTTTGCCGGAACAAGTATCCTATCGCCCTTTTTCAGACGCCCAAGTTGGATGTAGGCGTTGAATATGAGCCAAAGAGCATCGTATCCGTTTCCGCATGATATGCAGTGCCCGCAGCCGATGTATGTGGCATATTCCTGCTCAAAGCATCGACACTCTTCTCCCAATATGTACCAGCCGTTTTCGATTATGCGTTTGGCTGCTTCGCTCAGCTGCGGTTCATATTGTGCATTTATCTCTTTCAGTGGCAGATAGGGTATCATGGCTCTTTTTTGTATTGTAGGAATTGGTCGAAATCGCGTATGTAATCCTCGGGGGTGTAGGGGATGCTTGCAAGTACAAGGGCTACGGCTCCCGATGAGAAATTGCGCAGTTCTTCCCATACGCCGGGGGGTAGCAGCAGTGCTTTTGACGGGTGGTTAAGAAGAAAACTGCGTTGTTCATTGCCGTCGTTTACATATACCTCGAAACTGCCCGATGTTGCGATGATGAGTTCACGAAGGGTCTTGTGCGAGTGGCCGCCACGTGATACACCTCCGGGGATATCATAAATGAAGAAGATGCGTTGGGTGTCAAAATCCAACGTCTTGCCATTGTCGACAACTGTGATGTTTCCTGTTGCTCCATGGTGCTTGCCAAGTTCTATGATGCGGCAGTCGTTAATGGTTGTCTCTTTCATGGCTCGCTTTCTTTTGTTCGCAGAATGTGTCGAAGTCGCGTATGTAGTCGCGCGGAGAGTATGGTGTCGATGCTATCACAAGCGCGGTTGAGTTGGTTGCGAAATTGCGTATCTGGCGCCATGTGCCGGCCGGTATGTAAAGTGCCTTGTCGCAATGTTCCATTCTGTAGCTCTTCTCGTTTGTGCCGTCGTTGGTGTATACCTCGAAACTGCCCGACAGAGCGATTATTATCTCATGGCTCTTGTGATATGCGTGTCCGCCGCGGTCTTTACCGCTTGGAACATCGTATATCCAATAGGTGCGTGCTATCTTGAACGGTAGGCTCTTATTGTCAACAACCGATAGGTTGCCGCGCCTGTCGCGTATCTTGCTTAGTCTGATTATGCGCACCTTGCTGTTTTTCTCGCTCTCGGTCATTTATTCAATGGTTAGTTTGTAGGTGTCGTACATTACCGCGCGTCCACCGAATCCCTCTTTCTGGCCTATTAGTCCTTCGTTGAGGTACCATCCTCCATCCTCTACCGATATGCCGAAATCGAAGTATTGCATGTGGGCATACTGCCGGCGTATAAGATGGCTATACAGATAGTCGAGTGCGCCTATGCGGCGTCCCTCGTGGCTGCTGCCTGTATATTGTGCGTGTACGACATTTTCTGTTATATATAGAACGGAACCGGCCAATGTGTTATTGTGCCCGTCTGTTACGCGGAACAGTTTAATGTTCTTCGGAAAACGGTTGTGCAGCAGTTCGATCTCTTGTAAATTGTGCACCGGGGCAACTCCGTACTTGTTTTCAAGTCTGTCACCAAGTACCTCCCAGAATGCGGCGAAATTGTCATCCTCAACAATGCTTAGCCTGCTCTTTGTTGCTGCAGTGAGCTTGCGGCGTCCCTTGAACGGTAGTGGGTCGTCCAGTCTTATTGCTGAGGAAATTTTTCTCTCGGTGAGTGTTGCCTTGTATCTGAACAGGGCATACAGCTCCTCTTCGCAGGGGTAGCGGTGGTATATGTGGGGAACGGGACGATATATTATCTCCTTTGCGTCGGTCTCCTCTTTAAGGTGTGTTGTCAGCAGTCTGAACATTTCGAGAGTCTCTGTAGCGGTGGTGTCATTGTCTATTAACAGACCACCGTAGGTGAGGCCGCAGTGTGTGCCGAATACTCCATTGCTTATATGTGCAGGGAGTATGGCGGCCAATAGCCCGTTCTTGAAAAACATAAGAGAGTGGTCGTCGAAACGGTCGCTGTGATATTCCATATATCCCCGTTTATGCAGGAATGTGCCGTTTCGGCTCTTGTCAACAAAGCTGTCCCACAACTCCTTGTGTTGCGGGGGGTAGCGAGCGATTCTTATATCTTTGTTCTCCATTTGTAAAGCTTTGTTGTTCTGATGACAAGAGCGTGCTTGTGCCGTTAATAACTGCGAAGATACAATAAATGGGTGAGATACGCAAAGTTTGTTCTGGCGTGTTTTTGTGAGTGTAATGTTATTTTTTTTATAAGACGTGGAATTTGACATATCCGTAGTAATGGTTAATTATGGGATATTGTGCGTGTGTGGGCTTGTAGGCGCTGTTGTGTCTGCAAGGATGTATAAAGGCTGTAGCTTTGGCCGGTGCTTTTCAGAACATAATTATTGCTTAGATCATTAAAAATCATTGAAAAGTGATTGTTTATCCGAAAATAAGATGTATCTTTGCACCCGCTAAAAGAATTTTTAATCATTTAAAACATCAAATCTATGTATTTGGATTCTGAGAAAAAGAAAGAGATCTTTGGCACATACGGAACGTCTAACACTGATACTGGTTCAGCTGAGAGCCAGATTGCTTTGTTCTCATACCGTATTGCCCATTTGACGGAGCACCTTAAGGCTAACCGTAAAGATTATAGCACACAGAGAGCTTTGACAACATTGGTAGGTAAGCGTCGTGCGCTCCTTAACTATCTTAAGGACCGTGACATCAACCGCTACCGTGCTATCGTGGCTAAGTTGGGCTTGCGTCGATAATAAGCACGCAAGAGACAAGAATGGCAGCAGACTTTGGTCTGCTGCTTTTTTTGTTATGTACAGTTTTTTATATATTAATAATGCAAAAATCTAATATTTAAGTAATTATTTAAATAAATAATGTATATTTGTCAATTGATATAATAGGACAAAACTGAAACAAGAGATTTTATATACTATTTTTTAACTAATCTTTTATATTTATGAAGAAAGCTTTACTTCTGATTTGCATGCTTGTTGCTTCAGTTGCAACAATGTTTGCACAAAGCGAGCTCACCCGTTATCCGGTTTTTGAGATGGGTGAAGATGGCTCACAGTACTATCGTATTCCTGCATTGGTGCAGGCTGCCGATGGTTCATTGGTTGCAATTGCCGACAAGCGCGGCTCTGACTTGGGTGACCTTCCCAATATCATCAGCGTTGTAGCAAAGCGCAGTACCGACGGTGGTAAGACATGGAGTGAGATGGTAACAATCGCTCAGGGTGACAAGGCTGCCGGAAATACATATGGTGATGCCGCTGCAGTTCTTGACGAAGAGACTGGTAAGATTATTGCCGTTTTCGTAGGTAACGAGAACTATGGTAACAATTGTGTTGGTCTTTGGGCTTCTAACTCAAGCTATCCTTTGAGATTATACCAGTCAGAGAGTAGCGACAACGGTGTTACTTGGACAAAGCCCGTTGACATCACCAACACAGTCTATGGCGCAATTTATGGTGGCAAGTATGCTTGGATTGGTATGTTTGCCGGTTCAGGTAGTGCTGTCCAGCTCAAGAAGGGTCCTCACGCAGGTCGTATCATGTTCGTTGTAGCTGCGCGTAACGACAGTTCATGGGGTGGCTCTATGAGCAACTATGCAGTTTTCTCAGATGATAACGGTGCTACATGGCAGGTTTCTCAGAATGCTGCTTACTCTAACGGTGATGAGGCTAAGATTGTAGAGCTCTCTAACGGTGATCTTCTCATGAGTATCAAGAACCGTAACAAGGGTAACCGTCTTATGGCACGTTCTACCGATGGCGGTCTTACATGGGAACAGGCTAAATTGAATACAAACCTTATGGATCCCGGCTGTAACGGTGACGTAGTGTCTTATACTTATGGTGGTGTTCACTATCTGTTGCACTCACTTCCCGGCAGTTCATCTACCCGCGAGAACGTAACTGTTTACTTGAGCGCAGACAATGGCGAGACATGGGATATCAAGCGTCAGGTTTACTCTGGTTATTCAGCATACTCAACACTTCAGGTTTTGGCTGATGGTACAATCGGTATCATTGTCGAGGAGGGTAAATGGGACTCTAACCTTCAGGGTAAAGACGGATTCCAGCTTGCTTACTATAACTTCACACTCGACTGGTTGCTCGACGGTAAGGTACCCGATGTACCTCTTGCCGAGGGTGTTCTCGACCTTAACGGTTCTCGTTACATGAGCATCGCAAATGACGAAGTATTCAACATTGCAGCAGGTGGCGAGGCTGGTTTTACTGTCTCTTGTAAGGTTAAGCTCCCCGAGTTCCAGGCCGGTAAGAACATGCGTTTTGTGAACAACCGTGCATACGAGGGTACAGCAAACAGCGGTACATCAGGTTTCGACCTTTACGGTGGTAACTCTGCTGCTCAGTCTTTCTCTGTAAACCTCTCTTACGATGGCAAGCCCTGGGGTAACAGTTTTAATTTGGTTTCCGGCGTTGCTCAGGATGAGTGGGCACACTTGACATGGGTATTGGATGGTACAACATCTTATATTTATATCAACGGTGAGCTTAAAGAGACCAAGACGGGTATGTCTGCAAACGGTATGCCTTCAAAGAAGGATATCCTTGTAGGTGCAGGATATTCAAACGTTGATGGTCAGGAGGTAGCTCCTACCTATTTTACAATAGGTTACATTGACGATGTACGTTTCTATAACAAGGCTCTTACAGCAGAGCAGGTTGCTGCTGATATGACAACAGAGGTTGGCGCCGATACAGAGGGCCTTATCGCAGCATACGATTTTGCAAATATCGAGGGTACCAACGTTGAGGATATCTCAGGTAATGGTCACAATGGTACACTCGTGGGCTTCCCCGAGGAGGTACAGTACACAGTAACAGTTACTGCAACCGAAGGTGGTACAGCAACAGTTAACGGCGAGACAGGTTCTGCTCTTGTTTGGGACGGTAAATCTGCTGTTCTTGAAGCTACTCCCGATGCCGGATACAAATTCTCAGGCTGGTTGGTTGACGAGAAAGTTGTCAGTGTAGATAACCCCTACACAATAGAGGTGACTGAGGATATTACAATTGTGGCTCGTTTTGTTGACGAGAACGCATTGGAGTATGACTATGTAGACGGTAATTCAACAAATGGTAACCGTAAGTTCGATAAGTTCACTATCACAGACGGTACCAACGAATTGGCAATAGAAGGAATTCAGGCCGATAACTTCTCTCCCATCTATGCTGACAGAACAGCAAGTGTTCTTGTAACAGAGCCCGGAGCACGTATCTCGTTCTCTGAGTTCAAGTGGGACGGTGAGTGGATGCATGCATACGGATATATCGATTATGCTTTGGATGGTTCTTTCAACAGCGATGCTAACCCCGAAGGTACAACAGAAGGCGAGTTGGTAACATATAACTTCTATCGTAATGGTAAAGACTCAGGCGATGGTTGGGATATCTGGGGCAATGTTGCAAGTGCTCAATATGCTAACAGGGATACCTACTATGATGAGGACTTCAATGAGAGCAAGGGTCTTCCCCACTTCTTCTTGCCCGCCGACCTTGCATCAGGTGACTACCGCATGCGTATCAAGATTGACTGGGACAACATCGATGCTATGGGTGACAAGGCTATCAAGACCCATGGTGGTTGTCAGGTTGACTTTATCATAAGAATAGAGGGTCCCGTAGATTATACTCCCAGCTTCACAGGTGAAAAGACCAGAACTGACCGTAATATAACAGCAGTCTCTTTATCTTCTGTTGAGAACGGCGATTCTAAATATTCTCTTGACGCAGACGCACAGAAACAGTGCTATGTTGACGCTACTGAGACACAGATTTTCAAGGTTGCTGCAGGCGAAGAGGTTTATCCCGTAGTTGAGACAGGCGGTTCATGGGTTCACTTCAGCGTTTATGTAGACGTTGATGCTGACGGCTTCACAGCAGGTATTGCCGAGGGTAGCGACTGGCAGCCCACAGGTGACCTCGTAAGCTACTCATTCTACAATAACGGTGCTGCAAGTGACAACTATGGTTGGAACAGCGTAGGTGATGCTATCACAGGTAACGACCGTGACAAGCCCGAGCTTCCTGCATTTGTAGCTCCCACAGTTCCCGGTACATACCGTATGCGTTACCAGCTTGATTGGTGCAGCATCGATCCTATGGGCGACCAGGACGGTAAGTTCGGCGACTTCATGGAGAACGGTGGTCAGATTGTAGACGTTATGCTTGAGGTATCAGGTGAAGAGCCTGCAGACGAGGCTACCGTAGCTCTTATAAAAGATGTTAAGGATTTGCTCGCTTCTACTCCCAATGCAGTAGGTTATCCCGCAGAGGCTCCCCGTGCTACATTGCAGGCTGCAGTTGAGGCTGCCGAGGCATCTCCCACAGCCGAGGCCGGTAGTGTATTGAAGTCAGCAGTTTCTGCATACTATGCAACAACTGATATTATCCTTCCCGAGGCAGGTAAGGCTTATACATTCACAGCAATGTATGGTGGCGAGGCTAAATATGTAATCAACGCTGTTGACGGCGCTCTGACATTGGTTGAGCCTGCAGAGGTTCCCGAGTCTGCTAAATTCGTTTGCTCTGTAATTGATGGCGATTACAACTATCAGTTCAAGACCTCAGATGATGCTTACTATCTTGCTTATCCTACAATTGGCGGTAAGTCTTGGTTGGATAACGAGAGTGAGACCGGTCTCGAGAGCGACGGTACATTGGCTGTTACCAAGTTGAACATTACTAAGATTCTCGCAGGTGGTAGTGTTGCTGCAACTAACGCTGACCTCTTCGGTCTTGTTAGAATCAACGGTTACCGTGGTTATGACAATGGTAAGAATGTTGATATGTTTGGTCCTTTCGTTGTTAAGCATTCAGCAGGTGCATTCGACGGTGCAGGTGATGCATTCTACAACGAGAACTTTACATCGGCATTCCGTGTTGAGGAGGTTGAGGTTGCAACTGCAATCGAGGATGTCAAGGTAGAGAACGTTGAGCAGGTTATCTACGACCTCACAGGTCGCAAGGTAAATGCAATTACAGCTAAGGGCGTTTACATCGTAAATGGTAAGAAGGTTCTTGTTAAGTAAAGAATCCGTGAAATATTAACAAAAAGTGGAGAGCATTGGCTCTCCACTTTTTGTTTTATAAATACAACTCTGATAATATGTTATAATGTAATATATAAGTGTGATGTAATTATATAATATAGGAAGTAGAACCCGAATGGATTTTTATATAACAGAACAATGGGGAGTAAGTTAACTTACTCCCCATTGTTCTGTTTGAATGATCTGAAGATTATTTTATTTCCCAAATCTCGTTTGTCTCTAACAACTCGGCAAAGTTGTGATAGGCTTTCTTTGTCTTTACCTCCTCAATTTGGGCATGTACGCTGTCGTTGTAGGTGGGTGCCTCAACATCGCGTATTATACCAAGTGCGACAGGGAAGTCGGGGCCTTCCATAAGCGCGAGCTTCAAGTGCAGTGTCGGGTCGGTACAATGTGCATCGTGTACAAGGATATCATTCTCAGTTATACCGTTCTCGCCCAATTTGACAACTTTAAGTCCGAATCCCTCCTGTACAAGTCCAAACTCCTTGTTCTCTCCAAACAGCATAGGTTTGCCGTGCTCAAGATATATTGCATTCTTGGCGCGTCCCTCTTTTGTATAGACACTCTCGTGTGTGCCGTTGTTGAAGATTACGCAGTTCTGCAACACTTCGGTTACTGATGCTCCTTTGTGTTGTGCAGCTGCTTTCAGACACTCTACTGCAGCTGTCATGTCTGTTGCAACGCAGCGTGCAAAGAAGTTGCCACGTGCACCGAAACAGAGTTCGGCCGGGCGGAAGGGGTCTTCGACCGTACCATAGGGCGATGACTTGCTTACGAAACCGCGTACCGATGTAGGTGAGTATTGTCCTTTTGTGAGGCCATAGATGCGGTTGTTCAGCAGAATCATGTTGAGGTCGATGTTACGGCGTACCGCATGGATAAAGTGGTTTCCACCAATGGCAAGGCCGTCGCCGTCACCCGATATCTGCCATACTGTGAGGTTGGGGTTGGCAACCTTTGCTCCTGTTGCAATGGCTGCTGCTCGTCCATGTATTGTGTGGAATCCGTATGTATTCATGTAGTAGGGCAGGCGCGACGAGCATCCTATACCCGATATTACTGCTGTCTCGTGTGGAGCTACGCCTATCTCGCTCATAGCTTTGTGCAGTGCTCCAAGGAAAGCATGGTCACCGCATCCCGGACACCAACGGGGTTGTCCAAATTTAAAATCTTGTGCTTTATAATTGCTCATAGCCTTATTCCTCCATAATTTTAGTGAATGCATCTACCAATGTAGCCACATTGAATGGTTGTCCCTTAACTTCGTTGTATTGGATGATATTAGCACCTGTGGTCTTCATGCGCAGGAATGCAGCAAGTTGTCCCATATTCTGTTCGGCTACTACCACCTTCTTGTAGCGTGCAAGTGTCTCTTGTGTGTTGCGTGGCAAAGGATTTACTACATTGAGGTGTGCATGGGCTACTTTCTTGCCCTCGCTGCACATCTGCAACATAGCTTCGTGCAAGTGGCCGTATGTGCCGCCAAAGCCAACAATCAGTAGCTCGGCATCTGCATCACCTTCTACCTTCAGCGGTGGAAGTGTGTCGGCAATGCGTTCAATCTTTTGTGCGCGCTGCTCAACCATCAGATGGTGATTGTCGGGATCGTTGCATATCGCTCCGGTCTTGTCATTCTTCTCCAATCCTCCTATGCGGTGCATGAAACCGGGTGTGCCGGGAACAGCCCAATAGCGTACCAATGTGTCGGGGTTGCGCTTGTAGGGGCTCCATCCTTCGCTCATCTCGGGTGTTACATAGTTAGGCTTTATTTCGGGATATTCGGCAAGGTTGGGCAGTTTCCATGCTGCCGAGCCGTTTGCAATGAATGCGTCGCTGAGCAGGATGACAGGTGTCATGTGCTCTACAGCTATCTTTGCTGCAAGATATGCCGATTCGAAACAGTCGGTGGGCGATGTAGCGGCAATTACGGGCATGGGGCTTTCTCCATTACGTCCGAAAAGGGCCTGCAACAGGTCGGTCTGCTCCGACTTTGTGGGAAGTCCGGTCGAGGGGCCTCCGCGTTGTACGTCTATTATGACAAGAGGCAACTCTGTGATGACTGCAAGGTTTATAGCTTCGCTCTTGAGGCATATACCGGGGCCTGATGTTGATGTACATGCGAGTGCTCCTGCGTATGCGGCACCTACTGCAGATGCGCATCCTGCTATCTCGTCTTCGGCCTGCATAGTTACCACACCCATTGATTTGTGCTTGGCAAGCTCGTGTAGGATGTCTGTTGCCGGTGTTATGGGGTATGAGCCAAGGAACAGGCGCATGCCGGCTTTCTCGGCTGCGGCCATTAGGCCGTAAGCGGTAGCCTTGTTGCCGTTTATATCCATGTAACGGCCTTTTGTCTTGTCTTTGCTCTCGATGCTGTAGCTGTGCGAGATTGATGCGTGGGTGTTGTGTCCCATGTCGTAACCGGCACGCAAAACCTTTATGTTCGCTTCTGCTATTTCGGGTTTCTTGGCAAACTTGGCGCGCAACATGTTCTCGGCAAGGCTCAGGTCGCGATTGATGAGCCAGCATACAAGACCGAGTGCAAGCATGTTCTTACAACGTATAATGCTCTTGTTGTCCATGCCGCTGTCCTTGAGTGTCTCCAGACACATCGATGTTATGGGACATGGCACTACGTCACATGTTATTCCGAGTTCTGCTATCGGGTCATCGGTTTTGAACTCGGCCTTCTCAAGGTCTTTTGCTGTGAATGAGTCGGTGTCTATAATGATTGCCGCTGTCGGCTTGCAGTGTTTGTATTGTGTCTTCAGCGCGGCAGGGTTCATTGCGATAAGGATGTCGCACTTGTCACCGGGTGTATATACCTTGTCGGCTCCGATATGTACCTGAAAGCCCGATACACCGGTGAGTACTCCTTGCGGAGCACGTATGTCGGCCGGATAGTCCGGGAATGTACAGATGTCGTTTCCTACCGTTGCAGATATGGTGGAGAAAATGTTTCCCGCCAACTGCATACCGTCTCCCGAATCGCCCGAGAAACGTACTATTACCTTGTCGGTAATCTGGTTCTTTTCTTGTTCTGCCATGATATGGTCAAAATTTGTGTTTGTTATATGTACAAATTTGTTTTTGGTCTGTGTTATGTATTGTTGCAAATGTCGCAAACATTTATGAATTGAAAAAACTTTTTATCAATAACTTTTAGCAAATAATAAAATATGGTGGCATATAATACGAGTAAAGCACCGGAGGATACTCCCCGGTGCTTTATTCGTGTATGGTTCTCTTCGTTTTTTTTACATCATGCCTTCGTCGCCATAGCCCTCGTCGCCCATGTTCATGTTCTGATTCATGTTCTGGTTGGGCTTGCGTGTCGGACGCTTGGCTTTCATGTTGCCGAAGCTGTATGTGAGGGTGATACCGAATCGGCGGCCTCCGTGACGGCTCTCCGAGTCGCGGTAGAATGTGTTGTCGCTTGTAACGGTGTGCCAGCCTCTGCTGTCGAACAGGTCGCGTACGTTCATACTCAGGCTCCAGTGCTGGTTGAAACTTTTGCGGAAACCGAGGTCGAATGAGTAGTTGGGCTCGCGATGACCCTGTGCAACTACTCTCTTGGCGTTGTAGCGTCCTGTTGCCTGCATGGTAATGGCCCAAGGTAACATCATGCTTGCAGTCATGCGCGCATTCCAGGAGAAATTCTCGTCAGCCTCGCCTGTTATGTCCTGTCCGTTGATTGTGTATTTGAAGCCGTCGAGCTTGTAATAGAACAGGTTGAGAGTTGTGGTAAGGTCGAGTTTCTTGAATAGACGGTTTTTGCCTATGATCTCGAGTCCTGCCGATTTTTCGCTTGCCACATTCTCGTGTGTGGTGTACATTATATTCTTTACAGGGTCGCTGTAGCTGATTCGCTCAATTACGTCGTCCGTTGTGCGGAAATATCCCGAGACAGAGAGTGTGTGGTCTTTCCAGTTCTTTATGTAGTTGAGCTCGTACGCGTTGGAGTATTCGGGAGTCAGGCCGGGGTTACCGAACGATATGTTTGTCGAGTCGCTGATGTTGCTGAAACTGTTCAGTTGGCCTCCCCAAGGACGGCGCAGACGGCGAGTGTAGTTTACCTGCAGTTCGTGTCCGTTGGGCAGAGAGTAGCTCAGGAACATGCTGGGGAACAGCGAGAAGAAGTCCTTGTCTGTGTAATCGGGACGCTGTGAGGGGTTGTGCTCCTGCTCCCAATTGAGTGAACGGGTCTTTATGCGCCAATACTCACCGCGCAATCCCAGCTGATAACCGAACTTGCCGACACGCCCCGAGTATGTTCCGTAGAAGGCATGTGTGTCCTGATTGTAGATGAATCGGTTGAACATGTTCTTGTCTTCCTGTTGGTGTGCCTCGTCGTTGTAGGTGATGGTGGGATTCTCGTCACGCGATAATGTTCCGTTATATCCGGCCTCTATTCTTGAGTTTTCACTTATCTTGTTCTCATACTCCAATTTGATGAATGTCGAACGGTTGTCAACTTCGTTGTTCTGGAACTGGTAGCTCTTGGCAATCTGGTTGTTTCCGGCCCACTGGGTATTCTGACGGTAAGTCGTGTTGTTGTTCATGCCCCAGATGTTGTAACTGGCCGACAGGTCTATGAAGTGGCCTTCACCGAATGTGTGGCGATAGCCTCCTTCGATATTGAACATCTTGGGCTTGTTAATGGCCTCTGTGGTGCGTATGCGTGTCTCTGTTGTGTCTGCATTCTGCAATGAGCCACTGTATGTGTATGCGGTGTTGCCCATTTCGCCACGTGTTCTCATGCCCATGACATTAGCATAGATTTCATCCTTTTCGGTAAAGCGCCATGTGATGCCTGCGCGTGCAAAGAAGTTGTCGGGCTCGCGTGAACTGGTGCTTCTCTGTCTTTGGTATCTGTCGTGGTTGTAGTACCGTGTGTATGAATCGCCCTCTCCTTCGTGGTTCTGATGGCGATAGTTTACGTTAGCATATGCATCGAACTTGCCGCTGCTGTAGTTGATGTTGCCGCCTGCATTGTAACCGCCTTGTGAATCGCCGCCGGCCTGTACGCTGCCGTAGTATCCTGCCTTTCGGTCGCGCTTAAGCACGATGTTGATGATACCGGCAGTGCCCTCGGGCGAGTGCTTTGCCGATGGGTTTGTTATAACCTCGATTCTCTCGATGCTTCCGGCGGGCATCTGCTGCAGAATATCTCCTTGGTTGTCGGATGTGAGTCCCGATGCCTTTCCGTTTATCCACACTGTAACGCTCTCGCTGCCACGCAAAGATACCTTGCCCTCGGTGTCAACCTCTACCGATGGGATATCTTCGAGCACATCCGATGCGCTGCCGCCTGTTGTGGCAATGCTCTGGTCGACGGTAAAGACACGACGGTCTATTTCAAATGTCATTTGGCTGCGCTGTTCGGTGACGACAACTTCTTTTAAAAGTTTGTTGTCGGGTTTCAGACGTATTATGCCCAAATCGACGTTTCCCTTGCCTGTCACTTCGAAACTGCGGTTGTCGTCAATATATCCTACGAACGAAATTCTTGCAACGTACTCTCCCTTCTTTACGTTCTTGATGTTGAAAAAACCATCGTCGTCGGTGTTGACACCGTTTATGGGTGTGTTGCTGCCTTTTGGGATAAGCGCAACTGTTACATACGACAAGGGCTCTTTTGTCTTTGAGTCAATCAGTTTTCCACTAACATCAGCTGTTGCCTGTGCAAACATGGCAAGTGGTGTAAGCAGTGTCAGCAATGCTATTAAAATTCTATACATATTCTGTTGTAATTATATTTTCAAAAGGGAAGGCGCTATGCAATTCTGACACTTCTTATGGCTCAATGTTTAATCTTTTTTTTGCTTTTTAAATGTCAGTATAATTTTGCGATGCGAATATACATCTTTTTATTTATCTATGTTAATTATCTTTGCCAATAATTGCATGTTCTTTTACTTTTTTGTATCTTCGCGACGGATTTTTCGGAATAATAATTATTATTTAAAATATTTTAAGAATATGATTAACTCTCAAGACATTAAAATTGGTACAGCAATCCGTATGGATGGCAAATTGTACTTCTGTATCGACTTCCTCCATGTAAAGCCCGGTAAGGGTAACACATTCATGCGTACAAAGCTTAAAGACGTTGTGAATGGATATGTATTGGAGCGTCGTTTCAACATCGGTGAGAAGCTCGAGGATGTACGTGTTGAGCGTCGTCCCTATCAGTATCTCTATCAGGAGGGTAGCGATTATATCTTCATGAATCAGGAGACATACGAGCAGATTCCTATCCCCTCGTACCAAATCAACGGTGTCGATTACATGAAAGAGGGCGCTATTCTCGAGGTTGTAACTGATGCAACTACCGAGACTGTGCTTTTTGCAGATATGCCTGTAAAGGTTGTTCTCGCTGTTACATACACCGAGCCCGGTCTTAAGGGTGATACAGCAACAAATACAACAAAACCCGCTACACTCGAGACTGGTGCCGAGATTCGTGTGCCTCTCTTCATTAACGAGGGCGAGCTTGTTGAGGTTGATACACGCGACGGTTCATACGTTGGTCGCGTAAAGGCTTAATTTAAAATACAATAGATTTGTTATACTCTATAATAGTCCCCGTATATAACAGGCCCGATGAAATAAAGGAACTTCTCGAGAGTCTGGCGGCTCAGACGGTTAAACCTTTTGAGTTGCTTATTATAGAGGATGGTTCAAAGGAACGGTGCGATCATTTGCTTGATTGCTACCGTTCTTCTTTTACCATTCATTACTATTTTAAACCCAACTCGGGCCGTAGTGATACACGAAACTATGGAATGGAGCGCGCTACGGGCGATTATCTGCTCTTTTTCGATTCGGATGTGATATTGCCTCCTTTCTATTTCGAGAGATTGCAGTCGGCAATTGAGAAGCAGAAATGCGACTGTTTCGGTGGTCCCGATGCGGCAGATGCCTCTTTCTCGGATGTGCAGAAGGCTGTCAACCATTCGATGACCGGTTTCTGGACTACCGGCGGAATACGTGGCGGAAAGGTTGTTGCCGAGAAGTTCTGTCCCCGTACATTCAACATGGGCTTTTCGAGGGCTGTTTACGAAAAGGTCGGTGGCTTCGAGGATATGATGGGCGAGGATATCGACCTTAGCATACGTATACGCAAGGCCGGTTTCAGCATCAGTCTTATACGCGAGGCTTTTGTGTATCACAAGCGCCGTGTCGACCTGAGCCGCTTCTTCAAACAGGTGAATAACTTTGGACAGGCGCGCATATGGCTGCAGATAAAACATCCCGGTTCGTTGAAGATAGTACACGCAATGCCTGCGCTTATGCTTGTCTTTGGCGCAATTTTGCTTGTTGCTGCCATCTTCTTTCCGTGGTTGCTGCTATTGCCGTTGTTGTATGTGATGCTTATCTTCTTCGACTCGTTGTTCAAGAACAAAAGCCTGAAGGTTGCACTCTATTCGGTGGTTACCGCTGCGGTACAGATTTCGGGATACGGCACAGGCTTCCTTAAGGCTCTATGGTTTAAGATGATTCTTAAACAGCCACTGGAGACAAAGAAGAATCTTACCAAACTATATAACAGAGGCTGATGACTCAAGAAAAGACAAAACCGAGCATAAAAGAGTGGCCGCTTGACGAGCGTCCTCGCGAGAAGGCTGCCAGACATGGTATCTCGTCGCTGAGCAAATCGGAATTGCTTGCGATGCTGATAGGCTCGGGTACTGTCGATGAGTCGGCTGTTACGCTTATGAGAAAGATTCTTGCATCGTGTGGTGACAGCATAGCCCAATTGGCAAGACTCTCTTTCGACGACCTGTGCCAATTCAAAGGTATAGGTCCGGCAAAAGCAATGACTATAATGGCAGCGTGTGAGTTGTGGAAAAGACGCGAGAACGATAGCCGCGAAGAGGTTCTTCGCATACGCTCGTCGCACGATCTGTACACCTACTTCTATCCTATCCTGTGTGATAACACAATAGAGGAGTGCTATGTGCTGCTGCTGAATAATATGCATCGTGTGATAGACCATGTGCGCATAGGCAGCGGTGGCCTTACGGCAACTCTTGTGGATATACGGCTGGTGTTGCGCGAGGCACTGCTCAAGCGTGCGACCTCGGTTGCTCTTTGTCATAATCATCCTTCGGGCAGCCTCAGGCCAAGCGCCGAGGACGACAAGATAACAAACAGTCTGTCGCAGGCATGTAAAATTATGAATATACGTCTTCTCGACCATATAATACTCACATCAAATGGGTATTACAGTTATGTCGATGAAGGAAGAATTTGATTTGTGAAAGAATAAAATACCTTGAATATGGAAAAATTTGAGTTGGAGCAGAAAATTGTTGAGATGATAAAAACCGTGTACGATCCCGAGATTCCTGTCAATATCTATGACTTGGGATTGATTTACCGTATCGAGGTAAAAGAGGATAACGCAGTAGAGGTAGATATGACTCTTACTGCTCCCAATTGCCCTGCAGCCGATTTTATGATGGAGGATGTTAGGCAAAAGATTGAGACTCTCGAGGGAGTGAGCAAGCTTACTCTTAATCTTGTATTCGAACCCGAGTGGAGTCAAGAACTAATGACCGAAGAGGCCAAGCTCGAATTGGGTCTGTTGTAACGTTTTTTTAAACAGCAAACACACTGCCATGAAGAAGATATATTTCCTGTCCGATGCGCACCTTGGTGCTTGGGCACTTGAACACCGCCGCACTCAGGAGCGTCGCCTTGTCTCTTTTCTCGATAAGATAAAAGGGGATGCTGCAGCCATATATATGCTTGGTGATATGTTCGATTTCTGGTACGAGTACAAATATGTGGTGCCGAAGGGATTTACCCGTTTCTTGGGCAAGGTGGCCGAACTTACGGATATGGGTGTCGAAGTGCACTTCTTTACAGGTAACCACGACCAGTGGTGTCTCGACTATTTCGAGAAGGAGTGTGGTATGATAGTGCATCGCGAGCCTTTCCTTGTAGAGCTTATGGGCAAGGAGTTTTTCATGGCTCATGGAGATGAGTTTGCCGATGATTGGAAATATTCGATAATGCGTTCTATGTTCCGCAGCAAGCTGCTGCGTTTTCTCTTCTCTACGGTACATCCGCGCTGGAGCATTTGGATGGGTAACAGTTGGGCCAAGCACAGCATGGTGCAGCATAAGATAAAGGGCGATACCCCGTTTATGGGCGAGGATAAGGAGTCGTGTGTGCAGTTTGCCAAGAGATATCTTTCAAAACACAGCAGTGTCGATTGCTTTATCTTTGGTCATCGTCATTGTGACGAGGATATGATGCTCGATGGCGGTGCCCGCTGTATATTGCTGGGCGACTGGATATATACTTTCGCGTATGTCGTGTGGGACGGAAAAACAATCTCGCACGAGCGTTATGTCGAAGGCGACGATGTGAAGATTGTTTCGCAAAGCGAGTGATTCCTAAAGGAATTTGAGGGTTGTTCCCCTCTCTTCAGTAATTTCAATAATAGCCTTTGCCCCTTCTATGACGGGCATGTTCACAGCCCCGTGTCCGACGGGGAAATTAAAGCATACAGGAATATTGCAGTCTGAAACGATGCGGTGTATTATCTCGTATAGCGTACCGCCGAATGCGGTGTGCTCCTTAGTGTCGGTAAATTCCCCTACAATAAGCGCCTGTGACTGTTGCAGAATGCCTGCAAGTTTCAAATTCTGCAGCATGCGCTCAATGCGGTATATCGGCTCGTTTATATCCTCTATGAACAGAATGTTTCCGGGTCTGAAGATGTCGTATGGTGTGCGCAGTAATGAACATAATACCGACATGTTGCCGCCCGATATGACACCCTCCCCGTGTCCGGTGATATTCAGTGGGTGCGGTTTCAGCTGATATTGGGGCAGGTCGCCAAAAAGTATTCTTCTTATATTTGCGACGTGTTCGCTTGTCGGGAATTCGGCAAGGTGGCGACATTGTGAGGCATGCAGCGATTCTATCCCTGCTGCGCTGCATGCAGCGTGCAGTACGCAGCAGTCGCTCATTCCTATAATCCATTTTGGACTTTCCTTTATTGCCTTTGAAACATCTTCGATGAGGTGTATGCAGCCGAATCCGCCATAGCTGCATAGTATTGCCTTGATACTGTCATCGACAATGGCGTTCAGCATCTCTTCGGTGCGTTCCTGTCGGCTGCCTGCATAGTAGCCGTTGCGTGAAAGGGTGCGTGGTGATATTACAGGCTCTAATCCCCAGCTGCGCAAGGTTTGCGCAGCCTTTTCGACAATGGAGTGGTCGCGTATTGCCCCTGCAGGTGAGACAATAGCTATCTTGTCGCCAACTTTCAGTGACAGGGGGCGTATCATGATGTTTTATTCGCAGCTTCGTCCTGTGCTCTCTATTTTGTAGAGCTTGTCGGCAGGACGTATCTTGTCGGGTACTTTGAACGATACATATACGCCTTTGGGAACTGTGTCTACCGCACCCAAGTCTACTCGTGCCTCTTCAAGGTCTACATACATTGCTCCTGTTGTAGGGCCTGTTATCAGCAGCTTGTCTCCAACGTGCAGCTCGCCGGCCTCAATGTAGAATTCGCCAACACCGAGCTTTGAGAAATATTTTACGCCACGTCCTATATATACTTTTCTTTCAGTTGCCTGTGAGCCGTAAATGTTGCTCCATTCTCCCAGTTTCTGTCCTAAGTAGTAGCCGTCCCAGAATCCTCGGTTGAATACGGTGGCAAGTTTCTTGTCCCATTCCACGCACTTTTCTTGGCTGAAACTGCCGTCAAGGCACGCTTCGAGTGCCTCTTTGTAGCATGCAACCACGGTGCTTACATATTCGGGACCTCGTGCGCGTCCCTCAATCTTGAACACACGTACGCCTGCCTTGATTAGACGGTCCATAAAGCCTATTGTCTTCAGGTCTTTTGGTGACATGATATATTTGTTGTCAACCTCGAGCTCGATGTCGCTTTCGCGGTCCTTCACGATGTAACCTCTGCGGCACACCTGCATGCACTCGCCACGGTTGGCGCTGCGTCCCAGCTGATGAAGAGATAGATAACATTTGCCCGAGATTGCCATGCAGAGTGCTCCGTGACAGAACATCTCAATGCGTATGAGATTCCCCTTTGGACCTCTGATATCCTCTTCGATGATTACGCGATGTATGGCCTCTACCTGATCGACATTCAATTCACGTGCAAGCACCACTACATCGGCAAACTTTGCATAGAATTTGAGGGCCTCGCTGTTGCTTATGTTGAGCTGTGTCGACAGGTGTACTTCAACGCCGATGCTGTTGCAGTATTGGAGCACCGCTATGTCGGCTGCGATGACAGCCGAGATTCCCGACTCCTTGGCTGCATCCACAATGCGGTGCATCATGTCGAGGTCGTTCTCGTATATTATGGTGTTTACGGTAAGATAGCTCTTTACGCCGTTCTTCTCGCATATCTGTGCAATTTCGCGCAGGTCGTTTATGCTGAAAGCACTTGCCGAGTGGGCACGCATGTTAAGGTGCTCAATGCCAAAATAGATTGAATTGGCTCCTGCCTGTATTGCAGCCATAAGGCTCTCGCGTGAGCCTGCCGGTGCCATTATCTCGAAATCTTCTCTTTTCATTCTGTTGTATGAGGATTGTGTTTTTATTCCGTCTGTTTTTGTCTGCTTTGCAGATATCAATTGCAAATATACTATTTTAAAAAAGAATGTATATAACGAAGTCCAAAAAAAAAGGATGAATATGCCGAAGTTGATATTGCCGTTCGGTTTTGTCTTATTGCATATTTTTTTGTAACTTTGCCGTCGCAAGCGACGGCCCCGGGGAAATGGGGGTTGCACGCCATTTGTTGAATTTAGTACGAACAAGATAATATATATGCAAAACTTACGCAACATAGCCATTATCGCCCACGTCGACCATGGCAAAACTACACTCGTGGACAAGATGATGCTTGCAGGCAATCTGCTGAAAGAGCAAAACAACGACGCGCTCACACTCGACAACAATGACCTTGAGCGTGAACGAGGAATAACCATCTTGTCAAAGAATGTGTCGATACAGTATAAGGATACAAAGATTAATATCATCGACACTCCGGGACACAGCGACTTCGGCGGCGAGGTGGAGCGAGTTCTTAACATGGCCGATGGCTGTCTGTTGCTGGTGGATGCTTTTGAAGGCCCTATGCCCCAGACTCGTTTCGTGTTGCAGAAGGCTTTGCAGATTGGTCTTAAGCCTATTGTAGTGGTAAACAAGGTGGATAAGCCCAATTGCCGCCCCGACGAGGTACACGAAATGGTATTCGATCTGATGTTCTCTTTGGATGCTACAGAGGAGCAGCTCGACTTCCCTGTGATATTCGGTTCGGCAAAGAACAATTGGATGAGTACCGACTGGCGTAATCAGACCGAGGATATAACAGCCCTGCTCGATGCAATAATTGAGCACATACCTGCCCCCAAGAAACTTGAAGGTACCCCACAGATGCTAATAACATCACTCGACTATTCGCCCTACACCGGACGTATAGCTGTGGGTCGCGTACATAGAGGAACACTTGCCGAGGGTGCGAATGTGACTCTCTGTAGTCGTAACGGTGTACAGACAAAGGTAAAGATAAAAGAGCTGCACACATTCGAGGGATTGGGACGCAAACGCAATGAATCGGTAAGTTCCGGTGATATATGTGCCATTGTCGGCCTCGAGAAATTTGAAATCGGCGACACTATATGCGACTTCGAGAATCCTGAGCCACTGCCTACAATTGCAATCGACGAGCCTACCATGAGTATGCTCTTCACCATAAACAACTCGCCATTCTTTGGCAAGGAGGGTAAATATGTGACATCGCGTCATATACAGGACCGTCTTGATAAGGAACTCGACAAGAACCTTGCTCTTCGTGTACGCAAGGCCGCCGACGAGGATGCATGGACTGTCTATGGCCGCGGAGTGCTGCATCTCTCAGTGCTTATTGAGACAATGCGCCGCGAGGGTTATGAGTTGCAGGTGGGACAGCCTCAGGTTATATATAAAGATATTGACGGAGTGCGTTGCGAGCCTATCGAAGAGCTTACAATAAACGTGCCTACCGACTATTCAAGCAAGATAATCGATATGGTAACACGACGCAAGGGCGAGATGTTGTCGATGGAAGCGCAGGGCGAGCGTGTGAATATAGAGTTCAACATACCTTCGCGCGGTATAATAGGCTTGCGTACCAATGTGCTTACTGCATCGGCCGGTGAGGCTATCATGGCGCACCGTTTCAAAGAGTATCAGCCCCATAAGGGCGATATTGAGCGTCGCACCAATGGCTCTATGGTGGCAATGGAGAGCGGTACTGCATTTGCGTATGCAATAGATAAGTTGCAGGATAGGGGACGTTTCTTCATCAGTCCGCAAGAAGAGGTCTATGCAGGACAGGTAGTGGGTGAGCACATCCACGAGAACGATCTTGTGATAAACGTCACCAAGAGCAAGAAACTTACCAATATGCGTGCCAGCGGCTCGGACGACAAGGCTCGCATTGTGCCCCCAATAATCTTCTCGCTCGAGGAGGCACTTGAATATATCAAGGAGGACGAGTATATCGAGGTTACTCCAAAATCAATGCGTATGCGTAAGATAATTCTTGATGAGTTAGAGCGCAAACGTGCCAACAAACAGTAAAACGGTATCGGGTAGACAGCATGAATACAAAAGCGACATTCTTATTGGCAGTTCTGTTTATGCTCGTTGCATGCAACGAGCAGGTCTCTCTGTTTACGCTCGAAGGTGAGTATGGGAGCGGCAATGACACTATCTATGTCTATGGTATAGATAGCCGTTATGAACAGATTGATACAATACAGACCAATGACAAAGGCTATTTCGAGTATATACTCGAAACAGATACAGTGATACCATTGACTATGGTGCTGCCCAACGGAAGCATGCTGCCGCTGTATGCCGAGCCGAATGTCGATGCAGCCATGAAATATGAAAATGACCGTTGGCTCATATCAGGCGGAGCAATACAGGCTCTGCACGATAGCATATCGGACAGAATAGAGAGTGTGTTGTTGAGGTCGCAACGTTTGGAGAAGATAGACAGCTTCATAAAATGTCATCCTTACAGCGATGTAAACATACATCTGTTGCAACGATATCTGGTGGATGTATATGATGCGAAGGGTTCTCTGATAAAAAAGAGAATAGAGTATATGGGCGGTACCTTGCAGGACAACAGCTATATAAGCAGTGTAAAAAGGCTGGCAGACGGTAAGATTCAGAATATAAACAACCGCTCAATGCCCGAATACACATTTGTCACTGCCGGTAACGATACTATAAAGCGTTCGACCTTCATGGACAAATACTTGCTTGTAACGGTGTGGGCATCGTGGGATACAGCCAGCATATCATACCTTAAGAAATTCAATGATGTAAAGGATAAACTCGATAAGGACTACTTTGAAAGGCTCAACATCTCAATCGACCACGACACTGCAGCATGGAAAAGATGTATTGAGAACGACAGTATCACAGGCTATAACGTGTGCGATGTAAAAATGTGGGATAATGCAGTGGTAAAGGAGTTCACTATTGAGAAACTGCCGTTTAGCATGTTGGTAAACCCATATATGAGAATAAACAGCTTTAATATAAAGCCCGATGATTTTGTCTATACTGTAGACTCGTTGATAAATAAGTTCAAGGTTAAGGAAAAGGCCAAGAAAGAGAAAGAGGCTGCACGAAAGAATGAGCAGGAGAAGAAGGACAAAGGCAATGATTCAAAGACAGCAGCTGCAAAGAAAAAGGGCTTGCGTATGAACGAAGCCAATAAAGAAGTAAACGAGAAGATAATAAAATAACTCCCATGTTGACTAAAGTATATGCAGCGGCCATTCAGGGCATCAATGCCACTCTTGTCACAATAGAGGTGAATGCGCTGCGCGGAATACAATTCTTCCTTGTAGGGCTCCCCGACAATGCGGTAAAAGAGAGCTATCATCGCATACATTCTGCATTGCAGCACAACGGGCTTAAATTCCCCAGCAAAAAGATAATAGTTAATATGGCTCCGGCCGATATCCGTAAAGAGGGTTCGGCATACGACCTTCCTATTGCAATTGGAATTCTTGCGTCCGATGGTATTATAAACAGCGGGAATCTCGATAAATATATCATAATGGGAGAGTTGGGGCTCGACGGCGGATTGATGCCCGTAAAAGGAATTCTTCCGATAGCAATAAAGGCTAAGGAACTTGGTTATCATGGCATAATATTGCCACAGCAGAATGCTGCCGAGGCCGCAGTGGTTGAGGGGCTTTCGATATATGCTGCCGACAATATCAAACAGGTGATTTCCTTCCTAAACGGAGAAGGGGAACTTGCTGCTTGTAACATCAATCTCGAACAGGAGTTCTATTCGCGACAAAGTAGTTTCGAATTCGACTTCAGCGATGTGCGTGGACAAGAGAGCGTGAAACGTGCCTTCGAGGTTGCTGCTGCAGGTGGTCACAACCTTATAATGATAGGTCCTCCCGGTAGCGGAAAGAGTATGATGGCAAAGCGTCTTCCAAGCATATTGCCTCCTCTTACACTGCAGGAGAGCCTTGAGACTACAAAGATACATTCTGTCAGCGGACAGCTTCCCGACGGGGCTGCACTTATAACACAACGTCCTTTCCGCAGTCCCCACCATACAATCTCATCGGTGGCGCTGTGTGGCGGTGGCACCAATCCGCGTCCGGGTGAGATATCACTTGCACACAACGGAGTGCTCTTTCTCGACGAGCTGCCCGAGTTCAGCCGCGACGTGCTCGAGGTGATGCGTCAGCCGCTTGAAGACCGAAAGATATGTGTAGCCCGTGCCAACTATAAGATAGAGTACCCGGCAGGTGTTATGTTTGTGGCAAGCATGAATCCTTGCCCATGCGGATACTATAATCATCCGACAAAGGCCTGCGTATGTACTCCCGGGCAGGTGCAACGCTATCTTAACAGGATAAGTGGTCCGTTGCTCGACCGCATTGACCTGCAGATTGAGATTGTGCCCGTTCCGTTCGAGAAGATTTCCGATGCGCATGAAGGGGAGTCAAGTGCTGTCATCCGTGAGCGTGTAATTGCGGCGCGTAAGATACAAGAGGAGCGATATAAAGGCGAAGAGGGTGTTTACTGTAACGCTCAGATGTCTCCAAAACTGATAAAGAAATTTGCGGCAATAGATACTCAGAGCCTTGCAATGCTTAAAATGGCAATGGAGAGGTTCAATCTCTCGGCACGCGCATACGACCGCATATTGAAAGTGGCACGTACAATAGCCGACCTTGAGGCAAGCGAGAATATTAAGAGCCATCATATTGCCGAGGCTATCGGTTACCGCAACCTCGACCGCGAGAACTGGGGCGCGTGACAATAAACGTATATAATGCCTGCGCTGCCGGCTAATGTTGTTCACTTTATCCTCTCAGTGTGTTTAAATCCCATCAAATTATGAAAACCTTGAAGCATTTTCTCTTTGTATCATTGTTGTTACTTACTGTTGCAAGAGGCGAGGCGCAAAGCATAGAAATCTATCCCGTTCCACACAATGTGAACTGGAGCCAAAATGTGGCTTTCGACAACAGTGCAACATACACTATTGTTGGTGAGGCCGATGCCGATGTCGATGCTGTAGCTCTCTTTAAGAAAAATTTTACACTAAACGGCAATGTTGAACTTGTTATAGGCGAGAGGGGCGACGCTGCAGTAAAAGCCTATGAGAACAATATACCCCAAAAGGCTGAAGGTTACTATCTTGATATAAAGGGCAACCGTGTTGTCATTGCCGGAAACGATGGCAGCGGAACATTCTATGGTGTACAGAGTTTCATACAGATTGCTTCGCAGCCCAAGGTGATGGAGGTAACCATAAAAGATTATCCCGATGTACCCAAGCGCGGACTTGTTGAGGGTTTCTATGGTAATCCTTACAGCGTGGAGAACAGAATGAGCCTGTTCGAACTCTTCGGCCGTCAGAAGATGAACATATACATATATGGTCCTAAGGATGACGTCTACCATAAATCGAAATGGCGCGAGGAGTATCCTGCAGACTTGGCCCGCCAGATAGAAGAATATGTAGATGCAGCAAAAGCGAATAAAGTGGAGTTCGTGTGGGCGATACATCCGGGCGAGGATATAGAGTGGAACGATACCGACCGCCGTAACATAGTGAATAAACTGAAGGCGATGTGCCGGTTGGGCGTGAGAACTTTTGCTGTCTTTTGGGACGATTTGTGGGAGGATGACGGCACGCATGGCGACGAGCAGGCATCGCTGATGAATTATATTGCAAAGGAACTCTCTTCGGAGTATCCCGATGTGAATCCGCTTATAATATGTCCTACGCAGTATCATAAAGCAGGAAGCTACGGTGTTTACTTGCCTACACTTGGCAGCACGATGAATAGCGATATAAATGTAATGTGGACAGGCAACTCTGTTGTTGACATGATTGACAAGAGTGATGTCACATGGATCAATAACCAGATAAACCGTAAGGCGTTCATTTGGCTCAACTACCCTGTAACTGATTATTGCATAGACCATCTTCTTATGGGGCCTACATTCGGAAACGGTACAGATATCGCCAACCTCTTGTCGGGATTCGTATCTAATCCCATGGAGTATGCCGAAGCTTCAAAGGTGTCGCTTTTCAGTATTGGCGATTATACATGGAATATGGGTGCTTACGATTCGGATGCTTCGTGGGAGGCGGCTATCAAATATCTTATGCCGACGAGGGCAAGCTATTTCCGTCATTTCTGTGAAAACAACGTCGATCTTGGCAGTAACGTTCATGGTCTTAGACGAATGAACGAATCTCCGGCTTTTGTGGCTGCGAAAGAGATATTCGACAGTAAAATGACTCAGGGCGACAGCGCAACGGCCTATATTGCCGTAGGCGAGGAGTTCCAGAGACTTACAGCATCAGCAAATGCCCTTCTTGGCAGTGACGAGGCACGTGCTCTCATAGATGAAGTGACTCCATGGATACTCTCAATGAAATATCTTGGACAGATGGGAGGAAAGACAGTGGAAATGTAT
>JAEIGA010002864.1_pt1 | contig 27218 bp, 33 predicted proteins | sample 9270691 | NCBI WGS metagenome assembly JAEIGA01 (sample SAMN17057246, study PRJNA624740) | gut metagenome | biome: biome; isolation source: fecal sample | host: Bos grunniens | place: China: Xizang | collected 2019 | reverse complement strand
AGGCGTTGTCGGTGTATCGGGGATGGGTCTGATGATTGGCATTAAGACCGAGAAGGACGCAGGCGAGGTCATCCGCCGCTGTATGGAACGCGGCGTGCTGGTCATCAAGGCGAAGGATAAGGTGCGTCTGTTGCCTGCGCTCAATATCCCGATGGAAACGCTTACAAAAGCATTGAATGTACTTAAAGAAGTCTGTGCGGAATAAGGAGAGCTGATTATGAATTTTGCAGGCAGAGATTTTCTCAAGCTGTTGGATTATACGCCCGAGGAGATCAGTGCGCTGATCGACCTCGCGGCGGAGTTTAAGGCAAAGAAGAAGGCAGGTGTTCCGCATCGTCTGTGCGAGGGCAAGAACATCGCGCTAATTTTCGAAAAGACCAGCACCCGTACGCGCTGCAGCTTTGAGGTGGCGGCGCACGATCTTGGTATGGGTACGACCTATCTTGATCCCTCGGGCTCGCAGATCGGCAAGAAAGAGAGCATCGCCGATACCGCGCGTGTGCTCAGCGGCATCTACGACGGCATCGAATACCGCGGCTTCGGGCAGGAGATCGTGGAGGAACTGGCGAAATACGCATCTGTCCCTGTGTGGAACGGACTGACCAACGAGTTCCACCCGACCCAGATCCTTGCCGACTTTCTCACCATCCGTGAGCAGTTCGGCAAGCTCGCGGGCATTAATTTTGTCTATATGGGTGATGCCCGCTATAATATGGGTAACTCTCTGATGGTCGGTTGCGCGAAGATGGGGCTGAATTTCACTGCCTGCGCGCCGAAGAAGTATTTCCCTGACCCCGAACTGGTCGCCGCGTGCGAGGCGGTCGCCGCCGAAACGGGCGCGACCTTACGTTTCTGCGAAGATCCCGCTGAGGCGGTGAAGGGCGCTAACGTCATTTACACCGATGTGTGGGTGTCGATGGGCGAGCCGGTCGAGGTGTGGGAGGAGCGCATCCGTGAGCTTGCACCCTATCAGGTGAACACGGCGCTTATGGAGATGGCGGCAGAGGATGCGGTGTTTATGCACTGCCTGCCCGCGTTCCACGATGACAAGACTGGTGTTGGCAAGGAGATGGGCGAGCGCTTCGGTCGCGACTCGATGGAGGTCACCGACGAGGTGTTCGAGAGCGAGCGCTCGGTGGTGTTCCGCGAGGCGGAGAACCGTATGCACACCATCAAGGCCGTGATGGCGGCCACCCTCGGCGCGGTAAAATAAACGAAAAAATCCGTGAGGACGTTTGTCCTCACGGATTTTTTCATACGATTAGATGTTGGCGATGTTGATTTCGTCTTTTTCGATGCGGCGAGACACGCGTTTTTCGGTGTGTTCTCTTTCCTCGTAGCGGATCTCGGCGGGAGCGGAGTCGATCTTGCGCACGTTCTCTTCCGCTTCCTCTTTTGACCGCGCCCACAGCGTGTGGGGCCCCTGAATCCAGCCTTCGGTTCTATTGTCGATCTGTAGCGCAACGGCAGAGTCGGGCTGGTTGTCTAAGATCCACGTGTTACCCACGACCGTTGGTCCGAACTCGTTGTTGGTATGCTTGGAAGTGATCTGATAACGGCCCGAGGTGTCGAAGATGTTATTGCGGATGACGAAATTCTCACAGGGCATCGGTCGACGCCAGCCGTTTACGTTAGCGGTCGCGCTGTCCTCGCTCTGCACGCGCCACAGAGAACCGAAGCCGTAGCCCGCGAAGCGCAGGATATTGTCCTCGTAAACGGAATCTTTCACCTTGCCGTAGGTGGAGTTGACAAAATACTCGATATTGTAATTGCAATACTCGACAAGATTGCGGCGATAATAGATGTGTTGCTCGAGCGTACCGTTGGGATGCCCCGACTGGTGGGTCAGCCCCGCGTCGTAGCATTGGTAGATCCAGTTATCCTCCGCGACGATGTTGTTGCAGTTATCCAGCACCTCGAAGCCGTTGCCGAGCGCGCCCCATTTGGTGTAGGAGCCGCCGATCCAGCCGATCTCACAGCCGCGCACGGTGATGTTGTCAGTGTCTCGTGCCATACCGATACCGTGCGCACCCGTGTATTTGAGGCACAAGTTTTCGATGATGATGTTGACGTTGTTGCCGAATGGTGCGTGCAGCAGCGAGCCGGCGGGGGAGATCTCGATATCACCGTAGCACTCGGCGGGGTTGCCTGCGCTGTGATAGAGGTAGGTGACCTCGTTCTCGTTATCGCAGTAGAGGCAGAACTCTTCGATGAGCTGGTTGATGTTGAGCGTCTTTTTCGCGCAATGCACGCCGTGATCGAACACAAAGTTGCCGACGTCGCCGAGCCCCTTGGTGTCCACCTTCCACACGTTCGGGATATCGGTTCTCACCCACAGAGCGGGGTCGTTATAGTTGTGCGGACCGCCGTAGATGCAGGGTTTGGGTCCTTCGCCGTAGGCGGCGTAGGACACGCCCGCCGTCAGACCAAAGCGTCTGCGGTAGATGCCGCCGCGTTCAAACAGAACGACGTCACCGTGCCCCAGCGGGTTTTGCTCATCGCGCAGATGGTCGGTGGTGCGCCACGCGGTTTCGGGCGACGTGCCGTCATTCGCATCGTTGCCGTTAAAGGATATGTAGTAGGTCGTGCCGCTGGCGGATGGCTTTACGGTGTCGGGGTAGGCGAGTATGCGCTGACGCATCGCCTCTGCCTGTTCGTCGACGCTGCTGTGCTGCTCATTGTAGAGGATTGCAGCATTACCGGTATACGGTTTTTCGGTTGTGTTGTTCATTGGGTGTCCCTCCTTGCCAATGGTAAGGTAAGAATACCGCAAACAAGCAGAAAAAGCAACTGTTTTTACCATATTCTAGTCAGAAAAGTTTCAAAAGCCCTCTGCCGATTGACAGAGGGCTTTTCATCACAATTCCTTTTTGATCTTATCTAGCGCGCCTTTTTCCAGACGGCTGACCTGCGCCTGCGAGATACCGATCTCGCCCGACACCTCTACCTGCGTCAGTCCTTTGAAAAACCGCAGATTAAGGATCTTGCGCTCGCGGTCGCTCAGGTTCGAGATCGCTTCCTTGAGCGCGATCTCGTCGAGCCAGCTTTTGTCGTCGTTTCGGTCGCTGACCTGATCCATCACGTAGATGGTGTCGCCGCCGTCGTTGTAGATCGGCTCGTACAGCGACACGGGGTCGACGATCGCCTCGAGCGCGACAACGATCTCCTCCTTCGGCAGTTCGAGATGCTTCGCAATCTCCTCGATGGTCGGCTCGCGGTGATTTTCCGCCATCAGCTGCTCCTTCGCCTGCATCGCGCGGTAGGCGGTGTCCCGCATACTGCGGCTGATGCGGATGGCGTTGTTGTCCCGTAGATAGCGGCGGATCTCGCCGATGATCATCGGCACGGCATAGGTGCTGAAGCGTACGTCGAGAGAGAGATCAAAGTTGTCGATGGCCTTGATGAGTCCGATGCATCCGACCTGAAAGAGATCGTCGAGATTTTCTCCGCGCTGGGTGAAGCGCTGAATGACGCTGAGCACCAGTCGCAGGTTGCCGTTGACCAGTTTTTCGCGCGCTTGCTTATCACCTGCCTGCATCTGCCTGAGCAGAGCGATTTTCTCCGCTTCTGTCAGCACTTTGAGGGTTGCGGTGTTGACACCGCAAATTTCCACCTTGTTATACATTTCGCCATCCCATCCTTTCGAAAACAGTATGGGCAGGACGTCGAAGATGTATACAAAAAACAACAAGGTCTCTCGGTGAAAAGCCGAAAGACCTTGGTTGTTTGTGAGTTTGGAATTACACCGCGCGGGTAACCTTTCCGGAACGCAGGCAACGGGTGCAGGCGTACACTCTCTTGGGGGAGCCGTCAACAATCGCCTTTACGCGGCAGATGTTGGGCTTCCAGCTGCGGTTAGACCGTCTGTGGGAGTGGGACACACGAATACCAAAGGTAACACTCTTGCCGCAGAAATCACATTTTGCCATGGTTCTGCACCTCCTTCTTGTTTAGGTCAATTAGACCTATCCGGCATAGTCTGAGGCAGAGGGAAACACCTCTGCGCAAAGCAACGGGACTATATTAGCAGATTTCCCGAAAAAAATCAAGTGTTTTTTACAACCTTTGCAAAAAAAGTTTCTTTTACCTGCTTTCTTTGCAGAAGGGCTTGTATTTTTTATCATATTTTGGTATGATATATACTGTCTATCAATATGCCTATGCGAGGTTTTGGTTATGTTACTGCAATTTATGCAAAATCGGGAAGAGATGGATGTTGCGTCCATTCTCTATCTGATGTTCGGCTACGCGGTGCTGATTCTGCTCATTTTGCCCGTGCACGAGCTGGCGCACGCCTTCGCGGCGCATCTGTGCGGCGATGACACGGCGAAGTGGCACGGGCGTCTGACGCTCAACCCGTTCAAGCACTTGGATGTGTGGGGTACGGTGATGATGCTCACCGTCGGCATCGGCTATGCGAAGCCCGTTCCCGTTAATCCGCGCAATTTCCGCAACTATAAGCGCGATATGATTCTCGTTGCGCTGGCAGGACCGCTGTCTAACCTGTTGTTGGCGGTCGCGGCGGTGGCGATCTTCCGCGTGAGTTTGTTCTTTGTTACGGATGAGGCGGTGTTTAATGCTCTGTGGCTGATACTCATCAAAGTTATCGCGTCGGTCAATATCTCGCTCGCGGTGTTTAATCTGCTGCCCATTCCGCCGCTTGACGGCTCGCGGCTGTGGAGCAGCCTGCTGCCGGGGAAATGGGCGTATTTCCTCGAGGTGAACAGCCGTTATATCACGATGGGTCTGTTTGTGCTGCTGATGACGGGAGTGCTGGACGGCCCGCTGTTGGCACTGCGTAACGGTGTGTTCACGATTCTCTTTGCCCTATTCGAGCTGTAAACTTGAAATATACGCATACAGGAGCGTAGGAATGGAAACAATATCCTATAAACTGCGTGATTTTGAAGGGCCGCTTGACTTGTTGCTCTTCCTCGTGCAGAAGAATAAACTGAATATCTACGACATTCCCATCGCCGAGGTGCTGGAGCAGTACCTCGCCGCGATCAAGGAAATGAAAGAGTACAATATGGACGTCGCCAGCGAGTTCCTCGAGATGGCGGCGCGCCTGGTGCATATTAAGTCGGTGATGCTGTTGCCGCGGTATGAGGAAGAGACAGAGGAGCTTCGCCGCGAACTGACGGGACAACTCATCGAGTATCAGCTGTGTCAGCAGATGGCACGACGGCTCGCGACCGACTATATTGGTAGCGACTTGTTCGTGCGCGAGCCGACTGAGATCGAGCCGGATCTGACCTATCGCCGCACCCATCAGCCGAGCGAGATGCTGGACGCGTTCCTCGCCGCGGCGGGACGCGGAAAACGGCGCTTACCGCCGCCCGCGCAGGCGTTTAGCGGCATCGTAGCGCGTAAGATCGTGTCGGTGTCCTCCCGCATTGCGTACGTGCTACGGCGGTTGTACACCCGCAAGTCGGTGAAGTATCATTCGCTGTTTGAGAAGGCGGAGTCTAAGTCCGAGATGGTCGCGACCTTCCTCGCCCTGCTCGAGCTCATCAAGTCCAAGCGCATCAGCGTCGATGGCGAGGGTAAGGAGCAGCAGGTGCAGATGCGCCCGCCCGAGGAATGGGACAACACCGTGCCTGAGGAGGATAATAACAATGGAAATTAAACAATATCAGGCCGCGGTGGAGGCGATCGTGTTTGCCAGCGGCGAACCCGTGCCGTTGAGCCGTTTGGCTCTGGCGCTTGAGCTGGATGAGGCAACCACCGCCCGCATCGCCGACGACTGGATGCAGGACATCAACACCCGTGGCGGCGGACTGACGGCACTCAAACTTGACGATCGCTATCAGCTATGCAGCAGTAAGGCGTGCGCCGCTTACGTGCGCAAGGCGATGGATATTCGCCGCAACACGCCGCTGTCGCAGGCGGCGATGGAGGTGCTCGCCATCATCGCCTATAACCAGCCCGTCAGCCGTCCGTTCGTTGAGCAGGTGCGCGGCGTGGACTGCAGCGCGGTGATGCAGGGCTTGCAGCAGAAGGGCCTCATCGAGGAGCGCGGGCGGATGGATCTGCCCGGCCGTCCGCTGCTGTACGGAACAACCTCGAATTTTTTGCGTTGTTTTGGCATCTCGTCGCTCGAGCAGCTGCCGCCCCTGCCGCAAAAGCAGGAGAGTGCGATGGATGAGACCACGATGGATGAGATGCTACAGCAGGAACAACCCCTGCCGGAGGATGCAGAATTGTTCGGCAGCGAGGAAGAAGCGGAGGAGTAAGCCTTGCCGATACTGTACATTCTGTTAGGGCTGTTGGTGTTGGTGCTCCTGCTCATCCTGTTGGTGCTGTTTGTCCCTGTATACGCGCGCATCACCTATGAGGACGAATTGCGCGTGCAGCTATGGATGCTCGGCGTGCCAATTTCGTTGTTGCCGAGCGAGGACAAGCCCGAGGAAACAGAAGGAAAAACCGCCAAGACATCTGCATCCGCCAAACCGTCCAAAGTCAAGGAGCTGCTCGGGGAAGTGTCCCGATCCTTCAAGGAGGACGGTGTCGCCGCGACGCTCGGTTACTTGACCGATCTGGCGAAGCTCGCGGGGCAGGCGGTCGGGTGTGTGCTGCGCAGCATCACGGTGGATAAGCTGAAGCTCGAACTCATTGTCGCCGACGGTGACGTGGATGCCACCGCGATCCGCTATGGGCAGGTGTGCAGCGTGCTGTATCCTGCACTAACTGCGATCGCGGGGGTCATCAAGGTGCGAAAACGCGGCTTGCGTGTCGAGCCGAATTTTTTGATGGAGAACAGTACGGTGAGTGCAGATGTGCGTCTGCATATTTGGGTTTACCGTGTAGCGGGAGCGGCGATCGTGCTGCTCGTGAAATTTATGCTGTTAAAACAAGGCGAACCAAATGATTTGATAACCGATAAGGAGGAAACGAATCATGGCAAATAAGAATGTCGAAGGTCTGATGGGTGTTTCGGTGGACAAGATCCGCGGTATGGTGGACGCGGACACCGTTGTCGGCACCCCGATCACTCTTGAGGACGGCACGACGCTGATCCCCGTGTCCAAGATCTCCTACGGCTTTGCCTCGGGCGGCTCCGATCTGCCCAGCAAGTCGAATGTCGAGCTGTTCGGCGGCGGCGCGGGCGCGGGCATTAACATCACTCCCGTGGCGTTCATCACCATCAAGGACGGCAGCATCAACATCCTGCCGATCTCTGACAAGCCCTCGTCGGCTGACCGCGTGGTGTCCATGGTACCCGAGATGATGGATAAGTTCTTCAACAAGAAGAAAAAAGACGAGACGCCCAATGAGGCGTAAATGAATGGATTGCCCTCGGTCTGCATAAGGTTTGTTAAAGGCTAATGCGGATGGAGGGATTCCAGTGAAATGGAAACGATGGGCAGCGGCGCTGGTATGTCCGGCGCTACTGCTTTTCTATGCCGATGGGCTGACGGTGCATGCCGCGCCTGCGATATCTTCGCTGTCGGCGGTGGTGTACGAGCCCGACTCGGGGCTCATCCTGTATGAAAAGGATGTCCGCACCGCCCGCCCGATGGCGAGCACGACCAAGCTGATGACTGCCCTGCTTGCGGCAGAAAATCTTGACCCAAACCGCACCGTTACCGTTCCTGCGGCGGCGTTGCCGGTGGAGGGGACGCAGATCGGGCTGAAAGCGGGGGAGGAGATCACGGTGCGTGATCTGCTTGCGGGACTGCTGCTCGCTTCGGGCAACGACACCGCGAACGCGCTCGCCCTTTTGATGGACGAGAGCCTGCTCACCTTCGCCGAGCGGATGAACCGCCGCGCGTTGACCCTCGGGATGACCGACAGTCTGTTCGTCACTCCATCGGGCCTTGACAAGGACGGGCACAGCGCGAGCGCGCGGGATATGGCACTGCTCGGTGCGGCGGTATTAAAGCAGCCGCTGCTCGCGGAATTGTGCGCGAGTAAGGCGGAAACCATCACCGTCGGCGGGGTCAAAATGACGGTCAGCAACCACAATAAGCTGTTAAAGCTGTACGACGGCACGATCGGGCTCAAAACGGGCTTTACCAAGAAGTCGGGTCGTTGTTTGGTGTCTGCGGTCGAGCGGGACGGCGTGACGCTGATTGTCACCACCCTCAACGGCGGAGACTACTGGAACGATCATATGGCGCTGTATAACTATGCATTCCCGCTTTTGCATCGCGAGATGATGCCGGACGTGGCGCCTGACACCTGCCCTGTGGCGGGCGGTGCGGCGGATGCTGTGTCGATTGCGCCCGAGGAGATCCCTGCCTGTGTTTTGCGGGAGGGGGAGAGCGCCACCGCGTGTGTGGAACTGCCCGATTTCGTATGGGCGCCTGTCGCAGTGGGGGATGTGCTGGGACATGTCCGCTACACCGCGGGCGAGCGTGAGCTTGCCTGCGTGCCCATCCGCGCGACCGAGAGCGTCGCCGAAAGAGAGCTGCCGCCCCTGCACCTGCAGGTGTGGCAATGGTTTTGTTTATTGGGAGAAATGTTTTTACGCTGATTTCTCTTAAATGGAAAGGAACAATAAATTATGGCAATGGTACGATTGCAAAAACTGCTGTCCGAGCGGGGCGTCGCCTCCCGCCGCAAGGCGGAGGAGCTCATCGCGGGCGGTCACGTCAAGGTCAACGGCCGTGTGGCGAGTCTCGGTGACAAGGCGGACGACCGCAAGGATGTCATCCACGTGCGCGGCAAAAAACTTGCGGCAGCGGCCGCTCCCGTGTATATCGCGCTGCACAAGCCGCGCGGCTTTATCACCACGATGAGTGATGAACACGGCCGCAAATGTGTGGAAGAATTGGTGCGCGGATTGGATGCGCCCGTCTATCCCGTCGGGCGTCTAGACCGTGAGTCGGAGGGGCTTCTGCTGATGACCAACGACGGCGATTTCGCCAACGCGGTGATGCACCCGTCCACCCATATTCCGAAATATTACCGCGTCACCCTGCGCTCACCGATGACCGATGAGCAGAAGCTGCGCTTTGAGGAGGGTATCGTGATCGACGGCCGTAAGACCGCACCCGCGAAGGTGAACATCGTATCCAGTGAGGCGGGGCGCTGCGTGGTGGAAATCACGCTGTACGAGGGGAGAAACCGCCAGATCCGCCGTATGTGCGAGGCACTGGGCTTAGAGGTTGCCCGCCTGCGCCGCAATGCGATCGGTGGGGTGAAGCTCGGGATGCTGCCGCCCGGCTGCTGGCGATATCTGACGCCGAAAGAGGTGCGCGAGCTTGTCGTGGCATCGGGGTCGACAAAGAAGATTGCCGCAGGATATATTAAATACGGAAAGGAGCCTGACCGTGATTACCATAATGCCCGCCGATGAGGCGTTTTTGCAGGCGATTTCCGCGCCTGAGGGGGCGGACGCGATGGTGCTGCGCGACAGCGGCGGTACGGTCGACGGCCACGCGCTGTTTCGTATGGACGGTGACGCGGTGGAGATACTGGCGGTGGATACCGCCCTGCCAATGATGAGCGAGGGACTCATCCGCTCGGTGCTCAATACGGGCGATTGCCGCGGTGCGATCAAAGGCGTTTGTTGTGTAAGCGCGCTTGCACCGATTCTTCGCCGACTCGAATTCGAGGACGACAACGGCGTTTGGATAGTTTCGATAGAAAAATTTTTCCGCGGCGAGTGTAAATGCAGAAAATAACGCTTGCTAAATTCTTGACAATAGCGTATAATAACAGTAATTTGGTGCAATATGGGGTATCCCCACACCGCATAGAGAAAGGATTGACTGAAAATGAAAAAGTTTAATGTCACTGTGAATGGTAACGCCTACGAGGTCGAGGTCGAGGAGATCGGCGCTGCTGCCGCTCCCGCCGCTGCTCCTGCTGTTCCTGCTCCTGCTGCTACTCCGGCTCCCGCTGCTGCCGGTGCTGCTGATGTGACCTGCCCGATGCCCGGCACCATCGTCGACATCAAGGTGAAGGCCGGCGACGCGGTCAAGGCAGGCGATGTCCTCGTCATCTTCGAGGCGATGAAGATGGAGAATGAGATTCAGGCGGCTGCCGACGGCACCGTCGCCGCTGTCTACGTCAACAAGGGTGACAGCGTCGAGTCCGGTCAGGCTCTGCTGGCGATGAACTGATTTTTGCGAGGTGTGTGACATGGCAAAGCCGATCAAAATTACCGAAGTCGTCCTGCGCGATGCCCACCAGTCTTTGCTGGCCACCCGTATGACGATGGACGAGATGCGCCCGATCCTCGCCGAGATGGATAAGATCCCGTACTTCTCCGTCGAGTGCTGGGGCGGTGCGACCTTCGACTCCTGTATCCGTTTCTTAAACGAAGATCCCTGGGAGCGCCTGCGCATTATGCGTAAGGAGATGCCCCATCAGAAGCTGCAGATGCTGTTCCGCGGTCAGAATATGCTGGGCTACCGCCCCTATGCTGACGACGTGGTGGAATACTTCGTGCAGAAGTCGGTCGCGAACGGTATCGACGTCATCCGCATCTTCGATGCGCTCAACGATGCCCGCAACCTGCAGACCGCGATCCGCGCCGCCAACAAGGAGAAGGCGCATGTGCAGGGCTGCATCAGCTACACCCTCAGCCCCGTGCATAATAATGAGTACTACACCAACTACGCCAAGACCCTCGAGGAGATGGGTGCCAACTCCATCTGCATCAAGGATATGGCGGGTCTGCTGACGCCCTATGCTTGCTACGATCTGGTCTCCCGTCTCAAAGAGGCAGTCAGCATCCCGATCGACATCCACAGCCACTATACCGCGGGTCTTGCGTCGATGTCCATTATGAAGGGTATCGAGGCGGGCGCGTCCATCGTGGACACCGCGATGAGCCCCCTATCTATCGGTACGTCGCATATGCCGACCGAGTCCCTCGTTGCGGCGTTGCAGGGCACCGAGTATGACACGGGTCTGGACCTGAACCAGCTCAACGTTGTGCGCGCGCACTTCGCGAAGCTGCGCGAGAAATATATCGGCTCGGGCCAGATCAGCCCGAAGTCGCTAAGCGTCGACGCCAACACCCTGCTTTATCAGGTGCCGGGCGGTATGTTCTCCAATATGCTCGGTCAGCTCAAGGAAGCGGGCAAGGAAGACAAGCTCGACGAGGTGCTCGCGGAGATCCCGCGCGTGCGTGAGGATTCGGGCTATCCGCCTCTGGTTACCCCGACGAGCCAGATCGTCGGCACGCAGGCGGTGTTCAATGTCATTATGGGCGAGCGGTATAAGATGGTCACCAAGGAGTTCCGCGGTATGATCCACGGTGACTACGGTAAAACTCCTGCGCCGATCGATCCCGAATTTTCCAAGAAGATCCTCGGCGACGATGAGCCAATCACCTGCCGCTTTGCGGACACTCTCGAGCCCGAGCTGGATAAGCTCAAGGCCGAGGCCGCACCGTATGTCAAGCAGGAGGAGGACGTGCTGACCTACGCGATGTTCCCGCAGGTGGCGCCGAAGTTCTTCGAACAGCGTGACCGCAAGGAAGATCCGAACGGCACCCACACCGCCGACGTGGTCGTCACGCCTGTGTAACGTCTATTATCTGCCGTCGAGCAACTGCTCGACGGCAGATTTTTTTTGTTTTTCGGGATATAGACCAAAAACAACCCGCAAATGCTTGTGAAATTTTTATCTGTATTTCACGGATAGGACTTGAAAATGGCAGAAAATAGGGCTATAATATATGCGTACGAAAATGCGCTTTGGCGTGTACAGTAAAAACCGAAAGGAGTTCCAACATGAACTATACCCATGAAGTCGAAAAAATGTGCATAGTCAAGAAGGGCCCGAACCACGGCCCCGCCCCGATTCCGGAAGAGGGTCAGTGGATCAAGTCCAAGGAGATCGCCGACATCTCCGGTCTGACTCACGGTGTGGGCTGGTGCGCTCCCCAGCAGGGCGCCTGCAAGCTGACGCTGAACATTAAGAAGGGCATTGTCGAAGAGGCTCTGGTGGAGACACTGGGCTGCTCCGGTATGACCCACTCTGCCGCGATGGCCGCAGAGATTCTGCCCGGCAAGACCCTGCTCGAGTGCCTCAATACCGACCTGGTGTGCGACGCGATCAACACCGCGATGCGTGAGCTGTTCCTGCAGATCGTGTACGGCCGCACCCAGTCCGCCTTCTCCGAGGACGGTCTGTCCATCGGTGCCGGTCTCGAGGACCTCGGTAAGGGCCTGCGTTCGCAGATCGGCACGATGTACTCCACCAATGTCAAGGGCGTCCGCTATCTCGAGATGGCGGAGGGCTATGTGACCAAGATCGCGCTCGACGACGAGGGCGAGGTTATCGGCTATCAGTTCGTGAAGCTCGGCAAGATGATGGAGGACATCCGTCACGGCATGAGCGCCAACGAGGCTTATGAGAAGAACATCGGTCAGTACGGTCGCTTCGATAATGCGGCGAAGTACATTGACCCCCGTGAAGAATAAGAAGGAGGAATGACCAGATGGCGAACGATGTGAAGTTTGAAGGTAAAGACCGCCGCATGCCGGGTATTGAAAAATTCCTGGCGGAAAATGGTCTGGGCTCTCTGGAGGAGTGCCGCGATCTGTGCCTCTCCAAGGGTATTGATGTTGACGCGATCGTTAAGGGCGTTCAGCCCATCGCTTTTGAGAACGCCGTGTGGGCGTACACTATGGGTGTGGCGCTCGCGCTCAAGCGCGGCGTGACCGACGCCGCCGAGGCCGCCGCCGTCATCGGCGAGGGTCTGCAGGCGTTCTGCGTGCCCGGTTCTGTTGCCGACCAGCGTAAGGTTGGTCTCGGCCACGGCAACCTCGGCAAGATGCTGCTCAGCGAGGAGACCACCTGCTTTGCGTTCCTCGCGGGCCACGAGTCCTTTGCCGCTGCGGAGGGCGCGATCGGTATCGCCCGCACCGCCAACAAGGTGCGTAAGACCCCCCTGCGCGTCATCCTCAACGGTCTGGGCAAGGATGCGGCGTATATCATCAGCCGTATCAACGGCTTCACCTACGTGGAGACCGATTATGATTTCTACACGGGCGAGCTGAAGGTCGTGCGTGAGAAGGCGTTCTCTGACGGCGAGCGTGCGCTGGTTAAGTGCTATGGTGCCAACGACGTCAACGAGGGCGTGGCGATCATGCAGAAAGAGGGCGTGGAGGTCTCCATCACCGGTAACTCCACCAACCCCACCCGCTTCCAGCATCCCGTTGCCGGCACTTATAAAAAGTGGGCGATCGAGAACGGCAAGAAGTATTTCTCCGTGGCTTCGGGCGGCGGCACGGGTCGTACCCTGCACCCCGATAACATGGCGGCAGGCCCCGCTTCCTACGGCCTGACCGATACCATGGGCCGTATGCACGGCGACGCGCAGTTCGCCGGCTCTTCTTCCGTGCCTGCGCACGTTGAAATGATGGGTCTTATCGGTGCAGGTAACAACCCGATGGTCGGTATGACCGTTGCTTGCGCCGTGGCGATCTCGCAGGTGAAGTAAAGATAAAACGCAAAGATCCCGCGGTCGGCTGACCGCGGGATCTTTTATGTGTTTTCGTTAGCGTAGCGCTTGATCGCCTCAAAAGAGGTGTCGCTGATGGCGTGCTCGAGCTTGCAGGCGTCCTCGGAGGCGGTGTCGGGGTCGACCCCAAGCCGAATGAGAAACTGTGTGAGCAGGGTGTGCCGCTCGTAGATCTTGCTCGCGACGGCGAGACCGTCCTCGGTGAGGGCGATGAAACCATCCTTGTCCACCGTGATGAACCCGCCGTTCTTGAGCAGACCGACCGCGCGGCTGACGCTGGGCTTGGAATACCCCATATGCTCGCTGATGTCGATCGCTCGCACAGCGGGATTTTTTTTGCTCAGGACGAGGATGGTCTCAAGATACATTTCGCCCGATTCCTGCAGATGCATCGTGATGCACTCCTTGTGTGTTAATAAATCCATTATAGACGTATTCGGCGGAAAAAGCAAGGGCTACTTGATGAGATCTTTGATGACCTCGCCCGCGATGATCAGCCCGACCACCGAGGGGACGAAAGCGTTGCTGCCGGGGGTGGGTTTTATGCGCCGTTGCTGCGGGCGGGTGTCGCTCGATGCAGCGGGCTTGTCGGCGATTGCACCGAGTGGGGTGAGCGGCTCTTCCTCGGAATAGACCACCTTGAGATGGTGGATACCGCGCTTTTTCAGTTCCTTACGCATCACGCGGGCGAGGGGACACACCGCGGTGTCGGTAATGTCCGCGACGCGAAAAGCGGTGGGGTCGAGCTTGTTGCCCGCGCCCATGGAGCTGATGAGCGGCACGCCCGCCGTGGCCGCGCCCTCGGCGAGGGCGAGCTTGCCCGCAACGGTGTCGATGGCGTCTACGATGTAGTCGTATTGCGCGAGGTCAAAGTCACCCGCCGTCTGCGGAAGGTAGAAGGTGCGATGGGTGACCACCGTCGCGGCGGGGTTGATGGCGGCGATACGCGCCGCGGCGACATCCACCTTATACTGCCCGACGGTGTCGTGGGTGGCGAGGATCTGGCGATTGATGTTGGAAAGAGCAACCTTGTCGTCGTCGATGAGGTGCAGCGTGCCGACCCCGCTGCGTGCGAGCGCCTCAACGGTGTAGCCGCCGACCCCGCCGATGCCGAACACCGCCACCTTGGCGCGTGCGAGCTTTTCCATTGCCTCGTCACCGAGCAGTAGCGCTGTGCGGGAAAATTCTTCCGTCATCTGATCGCGTCCTTTGCCTTTTTGATGTATATATCATACTCATTTCCGCATTCTTTGTCAAATATCTGAGAAAAATTTTCCATCCCTTTGACCAAACGGTGCTCTGTGGTGTATGATAGATGAGGAAAGCGGATGTCGCGGCTCATTGCCGCGCGTGAGAGGACGGTGAAATGGATGTCGAACAGCCCGAAAACGATGGTAATGCTGGAGGCGGCGGTGGATCGATACAGCGCGATGCTGTATTGCCATAGCTATATGTTGCTCGGGCAGGAGCAGGACGCGCAGGATGTGGTGCAGGAGACCTTTCTGCGCTATTGGCGCAAGTCACCCGATTTCGAGAGCGACGAGCACGAGAAGGCGTGGCTGCTGCGGGTGTCCACCAATCTGTGTAAAAATGTTCACCGTTCTCGCTCACGGCATCCGCAGGTGCCGCTCGAGCATCTGCCCGAGCAGGCGGCGCCCGAGGCGTCCTCGTTGCCCGAAGCCCTGCGCTTATTGCCCGATATGTACAAAAGTGTGCTGATGCTGCACTACATCCACGGTTACAAAGTGCGAGAGATCGCCGAAATGGAGCATCTCACCCAATCGACGGTCAAGATGCGTTTGCGTAAAGGGCGGCAGCTGCTCGAAAAACTATATAAGGAGGAACAGTTATGATGCAAGAATTACAGAAACTGTATGCAGACATCCCCGTTCCGCCGAATTTGAAGGAAGATATTCTGACCTACTGCCGCACGGCAGGGGAGAAGCCAAAGCCGTTTATCGTGCGGTATGCAAAGCCTATCGCCGCATTGGCGGCGTGTGTGGCGGTACTGTTTATTTCACTCGCGGCGACGGGGCATCTGGGCGGTGGCGGGAACGCTAATCTGCCCGTCGGTGTTCCCGAAAGCTCTGTGCCGGAGAGCAATATAGCCCAGGAATCATGGCAAACAACTACGCAATCGCTCGCGCACCCGACGACGCAGAAAACTGCGCTTGAAAATACCACCACGACAACAGGGAATCTGACAACGACCGTTCTCAAACACACGGTTACCCAAGGTAGTGCAGCCACCACCACCGTCCGTCTGAGCAGCATCGGCGGCGATAAGAATGCCTGTCAAAAGCACGTGATGTTCTATCACGGCATTGACGGACGGCTGGAAGTCTACGTCGGTCCCGACAAGGTGAAGGCTTATTTGCAAGAGAACGGTTGGCTCAACACGGCACAGCTCACCGCTCAAGAGCGTGAGCAAATTACGGTTGTGCATTTCCTCAAGCACTTCGGTATAACAAAGCAGGAATTGATCGTCGCCATGGGGTGGGCGGACATTCTGGACCAAAAGGCAGAAATGTACAGCGGTTATTATAATGACCGATACACCTATCGCGAGATGGCGGATGCCCTCTACAGCGACGATCAGGCGCTGATTGACGAGGTGTTTGCCTACGAGCCGCTGATTATGACACCGACGAGCACGACGGTCGCCGACCCTTCCGCGATGGTGACGGGGTCGCAACAATAAGATTTCAGAGAGAACGCACTATATCTTCCTTCAAAGGCCGTCGGCATCTGCCGACGGCCGCTTTTTGTGCGATTTTAAGGCCCCCTTGCCTAAAGGGGGCGGGGGATATAGACGGTTAGTTTTGCTAACCGCCACTTGACGAGCGGTGTGTTTACGGGTAAAATAGAGGGGAAGAAAAACGGAAAGGAGTTGGTGAGCGTGAGACAGTATCGCGTGACGGGGATGACCTGCGCGGCGTGCAGTGCGCGGGTGGAGAAGGCGGTGTGCGCCGTCGACGGCGTGACGAGCTGCTCGGTGAGCTTGCTGACCAACTCCATGGGTGTCGAGGGCACGGCCTCTCCTGAGACGGTGATCGCTGCGGTGACGCAGGCGGGCTATTCCGCCGCGCTTAAAGGGGCGCCTACGGCGGATCAGCCCCAAGACGACCCGCTGACCGACCGCGAGACGCCCGCTCTTTTGCGCAGGCTGATCGCGTCGCTTGTGTTCCTGTTGCCGCTGATGTACCTCTCGATGGGTAGTATGATGTGGGGCTGGCCGCTGCCCGCTGCGCTTGCGGAAAATCATGTCGCGCAGGGGCTGATTCAACTCATGCTCACCGCCATCGTGATGGTGATCAATCAGCGCTTCTTTATCAGCGGCGTGCGCGGCCTTTTTCACGGCTCGCCGAATATGGATACCTTGGTGTCCCTTGGCGCGGGCGCGGCGTTCGGCTACAGCACCTACGCGCTGTTTGCGATGATCTTTGCCGCGGGGCGGGGCGACCACGCCGCGGCGATGGACTATATGCACGAGTTTTATTTTGAGTCCGCGGCGATGATCCTCACCCTCATCACGGTGGGGAAGATGCTGGAGGCGCGCTCCAAGGGACGCACCGCCGATGCCCTGCGGGGTCTGATGCAACTTGCGCCCAAGACCGCCACCGTGGTGGTCGACGGGGCGGAAACGATCGTGCCGATCGAGCGGGTGCAAATGGGGGATATCTTCGTCGTGCGCCCGGGCGAGACCGTACCGGTGGACGGCACGGTGGTCGAGGGGGACAGCGCGGTGGACGAATCCGCGCTGACAGGTGAGAGCATCCCCGTCGACAAGGCGGTCGGGGAGACCGTGTCTGCCGCGACCATCAACCGCTCAGGCTTCCTGCGCTGCCGCGCGACCCGCGTCGGGCAGGATACCACCCTGTCGCAGATTGTCAAGATTATGGAAGATGCAGCGGCGACCAAGGCGCCGATCGCCAAGATCGCCGATAAGGTGTCGGGCGTGTTTGTCCCGACGGTCATCGCCATCGCGGCGGTGACGGCGGTCGTATGGTTGTTCGTCGGGCAGACCGCTGGCTTTGCACTTGCCCGTGGCATCTCGGTGCTGGTTATCAGCTGTCCCTGCGCTTTGGGGCTTGCCACCCCCGTCGCGATTATGGTCGGCAGCGGCGTCGGCGCGCGCCACGGTGTGCTGTTTAAGACTGCCGCCTCGCTCGAGCAGGCGGGACTGACCAAAATCATCGCGCTGGACAAGACGGGCACCATCACCAAGGGTGAGCCGACGGTGACCGACATCCTACCCGTCACGGGAAATGAGAACGACCTGCTCGCGGCGGCGTATGCGCTCGAGCACAAGAGCGAGCATCCGCTCGCGGGCGCGATCTGCCGTCGCGCCGAGGCGCAGGGGTTGACCCCCGCCGCGGTGACGGAGTTTCGCATCCTGCCCGGCAACGGGCTGACAGCCGTGCTGGACGGCAAGCCGCTTGTCGGCGGCAACCGCGCCTTTATCGGCGAGCATACCGCCGTTCCCGCGGCGACGAAAGAAGTCGCCGCTCGACTGGCAGAGGAGGGGAAGACCCCCTTGTTCTTCGCCCTCGATGGCAACTTGCTTGGTGTCATCGCTGTCGCCGATGTGCTCAAGGAAGACAGCCCGGCTGCGATCAAGCAGCTGCGAGATATGGGCATTCGTGTGGTCATGCTGACAGGCGACAACGAGCGCACCGCGCGGGCGATCGGGCAAAAGGCGGGGGTCGACGAGGTGATCGCCGATGTCCTGCCCGACGGCAAGGAGGCGGTCATCCGTCGCCTGATGCAGGAGGGCAAGACCGCAATGGTCGGTGACGGCATCAACGACGCGCCCGCCCTTACCCGCGCGGATGTCGGCATCGCGATCGGCGCGGGTACGGATGTGGCGATCGACGCGGCGGATGTCGTGCTGATGCACAGCCGCCTGACCGATGTTGCCGCGGCGATCCGTTTGAGCCGCGCCACCATCCGCAACATCCGCGAAAATCTGTTTTGGGCGTTCATCTACAATGTCATCGGCATCCCGCTGGCGGCGGGCGTGTTCATCGTCGCGCTGGGTTGGGAGCTAAACCCGATGTTCGGGGCGGCGGCGATGAGCCTGTCAAGCGTTTGCGTTGTCACTAATGCGCTGCGGCTGAATTTCTTCCGCTTCGAGCGGAAATCCCGCGGTGAAACCATAGAAACGGAGGAAAACAATATGGAGATCACACTGAAGATTGAGGGTATGATGTGCCCGCATTGCTCGGGTCGCGTCAAGTCGGTGCTGGAGGCACTCGACGGCGTTGCGGCGGCGGATGTCAGCCACGAGAGCGGAACGGCAGTTGTCACACTGACAAAGGATGTGTCTGTCAATACGCTGAACGCGGCTGTCGAACAGCAAGGCTACAAGGTTCTGTAAGCAATCAGCCCAATCAACGAAATTTTGTTGATCGGGCCTTTTGGTGCCTACGCGTTGAAATTCGTAGAGATTTATGTTACTATTATTTGACTATATAGCAATTGTGTACGGGGTGATTTTGTGGCGCTCAATGATAAAACAAAAGATAAGTACCGTCGCGCGATCCGCGTCATCATGGTCGTGCTTGCGGTGGTGCTGTTGGTGATGGGTTTGGCGGTGCCGATCGCGAACAATGCGATTGCTATGGGCGTTGCGCGGGAGATGGAAGCGCTTTCGTTGCCTGCGGATACCTCAATTATAGAAACAGCCTCGCTCGCAGGTCGCTTTAACAATCCGGCGGGCAGCGTGCAGTATTTCGGCGCGTTGCTAATTAAGAGCGATGAATCAATCAAAGAATTGCGTGCGCATTACGTGGGATATAACGAGGATTTGCGCGTGACCTATCGCGTTGAGCCGCAACGCGGGCAGGAAATCACGGTGCTGGGGGAGGCCAACCTCGCATTCCGCAAAACGGTCGGAGAAGACGGCTATTACATTCTCTATACCATCCGTACAGGTGGCAATGCGCTGCAATGGTGGCTGGATATGGATGTTCGCGGATGATGTGAAGGGGATAAACTTGACAGATTGAATCATATGAGTATACAAGGCTTCGCGGCAAACATGGATGGTTCTCCACCCTTGCGAGTCCCATCAAAGAAAACACGGCACACCGCAGAAACGGTATGCCGTGTTTTTTGGTGGACCCGAAGGGGATCTGAACCCCTGAGCTCGGCTTGCGCCGACCTCACTGTTATTTGCTTTGCGGCAAATAAGGAGGGTTCTCCACCCTCCGAGTCCCAACAAAGAAGAAAAGCCTGCAACCCACAAGGGGTTGCAGACTTATCTTTTGGTGGACCCGAAGGGGATCGAACCCTCGAACCTCACGGATGCGAACCGTGCGCTCTCCCAGCTGAGCTACGGGCCCATATTCCGCTCGGCGGGATGTCCTCTCGCCGAGCGCAAGGTATATCTTATAGTATTTGTGTCGATTTGTCAAGAGAAAAAAGCGGATTTTTCGAACTTTTTTCGATTTATTTTATCTTGTCGTTAAATTGCCTGTCAGCGGCAACCTGTCCAGCGGGATAATCGTGGCATTGAGAGCCTCGGCTTCCTCGGCAATATGGGTGACGAGCACGACAGGGCGGCTTTGAGCCGCCTCGCGAATGAGGGGGAGGACGAGAGCCTTTGTCTCCTCATCCAATCCCGTAAACGGTTCATCCAGTAACAACAAGTCGCTGTCCGCGGCGAGCGCACGAATTAGCGCTACACGTCGCTGCTGCCCGCCGCTAATCGCATCGGGGAGGCTGTCGGCATAGTCTGCCAGACCAACTGCATTGATCAGTGCGTCGACTCGCGTGGCATTGTTACAGGCGAGTGCAGCATTTTGCTGCACGGTCAGCCACGGCAGCAGACGGTCTTCTTGGAATACCATCGACACCTTGTGCGCCGACGGGTACTTGATAACGCCGTTCTGCGGTTTTTCCAGCTCTGCGAGCAGGCTGAGAAGCGTCGTTTTGCCGCAGCCCGACGGCCCCCAGAGGCATACAACACCCGCCTCGGGTAAATCCCAGCGGAGATTTTCACAGATGCGCGTCGCTCCGTAGGCGAAGGACACGTTCTTTAATGTAATGCTCATACAGACACCGCCTTTCTGCGCTTGACCGCGTACAGCAGCACGCGCTCGAGCAGGACGCTGAGCAGCACCACCGTCACCGTCCACGCGAACACCTCGGGCGTTTCAAGGTAGGCCTTGGCGCTGTAGAGCTGCTTGCCGATGGAATTGGCAGGGTTGCAAATGACCTCGGCGGCGATACCGGATTTCCACGCGAAGCCGAGCCCTGTCGTGCAGGCGGCGATGAAATACGGTCGCACCGACGGCAGGTGAATAAGGGAGAGGGTTTTCCGATGCCCGAGGCGGAAGACGCGTGCGACCTCGAGCAGTTTTTTATCGGTGTTTTCGATACCCTCGCACACATTCGCCCACACCAGCGGCACCACCATCAGAAAGGCGATGAACGCGGGCAGGATCTGTACGCAGATCCATACGTAGGCTAAGATGATAAAAGAGGCCACGGGCGCTGCCCGTACAATGTGCAGCAGCGGCGACAGCAGTACGTGTATCGGGCGGCAATGGGTGGTGAGCACGGCGAGCAGCGTGCCGACAAGCACCGCCGCGATATAGCCGCCAAGGATGCGCAGAAGTGATAGCGCGACTGACCGCCAGAAGACGGCTGTGCCCCACATTGTCCACAGCGTTTCGAGCACCTTTGCGGGGGAGGGAAGCAGGATCTCCTCACCGATCCTCCCGCTGAGCAGTGCCCACACGGTTATCCAAAAGACAGCAACGGCAGCTCCAACGAGTAGTTTGTTGACCTTATTCTGCATAGTAGAAATCGTCTGCGGGCATTGCACCGCCGATTGCCGCGGGTTTGTAGTCAAACAGCACTTTGAGATAGCCCGTGAGCTGGGCCTTCATTTCGCCGCCTTTTACGAAGGTCAGGTTGCAGTTGGGGATCGCGGATTGCGCGATGGGGGCCTTCGGGATGATGCCGTGGGTGACGCACAGCTGAGCCGCGGTGGGGACGTCCGCTTTAACGGCGTTGATGGACGCCTCGTATTCCGCGAGGAATTTTTTGATCGCGTCGGCGTTGTTCTGCACAAAGTCCTTGCGCGCAATGACACAGCCCATCATCAGCGTGCTGTTGCCATCCGAGACCTTGCTCCACTCCTCGGTCATATTCAGCACATTCTTGACTTGGGTATTCGCTTTGAGGCAGGCGGACACTTTGGGTTCAGGAACCATCGCGACTTTAGCGGTGCCGTTGGTGACCAGCGTGGCGAGGGTATCGTTGTCCGCGACAAACTCAATCGTCACGTCCTTGTCGGGGTCGATCCCGTTCTTCTGCAGCACGTAGCGCAGGATATATTCGGGGTTGGCACCCTGACCGGAGGTGTAGATGGTCTTGCCGCGCAGATCGGCGACGGACTTAATGCTGTCGCCATTCTCCAGCATATATAGTACGCCCAGCGTATTCACGGCGAGCACCTGCACGTTGCCGCCTGTTTTCTTATACAGCGTCGAGGCGAGGTTGGTGGGCACAGCGGCGATGTCGGCGCTCTTATTCGAGACCGAGGCGACGGCCTGCTGCGGGTCGGTCACGACGGTGAAGTTGTAGTTATTTGCCGCTTCGTTGTTTTTGTTGTTTTCCATCAATTGAACGAGGCCAACACCCGTCGGGCCTGCGATGGCGACGACATTGACGTTCGCCTTTTCGGCGAGAGCTTCGGAGCTGCTGTCGGGCGCGACGCCTTGACCGCAGGCAGTCAGTAGGCTGACAAGCAGGAGAGCAGATAACAGAATAGCGGTAAATTTTTTCATAGTTTTACTCCTCCTTAAGAGTGATCAGAATTTGTTTGCCGCAGCGTTGGATTTTGCCGTCGGCGGTGAGGACGTCCAAGCCTCGATAGAGACTGGAACGCCCCATGTTGAGGGCGCGGGCAAGCTCGCTGATGCCGCCTGATAACTGAACGACGCCGTTCTCGTTCCGATGGGTGAGCAGGTATCGCCACAGTTTGCCGTCGGTGTGCCCCGCGGTCAGGGTGGCGAGTCGGCGATTGAGGAAGCGGATGCGGTCGGAGAGAAAACGAATGTAGTTTTCGCCCACCCGCGGCACCGCCGCCATCCACGCTGACACCGTTGCCTGTGGCAGGAATAGCACCCGACAGCGGGTGTGCGCTAACACGGTGGTGGGGTAGGGGTCACCCTTGCCGAACAGCGCCGCCGCGCCAAAGACGTCGCCCGCGTGCAGCTCATTCATCACGACCCGCCCATGCAGGACACGGATGCTGCCCTCCAACACCAGCGCGAGCGCGCGCTTGGCGTGCTCGCTGCTGTAGATGACCGCGCCTTTGTCAAATGCCGCCTCTTCGCCGCTGTCGATCGCCCAACAGCGGTCTTTCTCCGTTTGGGATAAGCCATCGAACAGAAACAGTCGATCTTGCTCCATAATGCCCTCTCAAAAATGTCCCATTTTGGACGGTTTTCTATATTATAGCATATTTCGCATAAAATACAAGGGGTTTTCCAATAAATGCTTGGTTTGACAATGTAAAAATTAAGTAGTATAATAATGTTGATTTTGAGCATTAATTCGTGGAGGATATCAGGAGGCAAGTATGAAGCGTGTCATTACCTACGGCACATTTGATCTGTTGCACTATGGACACATCAACCTGCTCAAGAGAGCGAAGGAGTTGGGCGATTATCTGGTCGTGGCCGTCTCCACGGATGAGTTCAACTGGAATGAGAAACAGAAAAAATGCTATTTCTCCTATGAAGAACGTAAGGCGATGGTGGAGGCGATCCGCTATGTCGATCTGGTCATCCCCGAGACCTGTTGGGATCAGAAGCGACGGGATGTTGTCGATTATCAGATCGATACATTTGTGATGGGAGACGATTGGCAGGGCAAGTTTGACTTCCTAAGTGATCTGTGCGAGGTCGTGTATCTGCCCCGCACCCCCGAGATCTCGACGACAAGAATCAAGCAGGATCTGAAATAAGGCGGGCATCATCGGTATGGTTGGCGTTGGCACGACGGTCTTTCTGCGGAAGTTTGTCATCGCAAAGCTTGCGGCGAAGCTGACCAACACCTCCGATGAGCTCAATGCCGAGATGAAGCGGCGAAATAATTTTAAGCAAAAACAGCGCAAGGCGGATTTGCCTTGCGCTGGGTTTTATCATGTTACCCGAATATATGATGTTTTTCAAACACTCGTACGAGCAGTAGCCCAACGATCAGCCCCGCGAGCCCTTGCACGGCGTTGGCGGGGACATTGACCAGAGACGGGACAAAGCCGTAAATAAAGCTCTCGAACAGCAGGTAGCCGCCGATCATCACCACTTCGGCGGTCACGCCGCCGACCAATTTCGCGGTGAGCGGGCGGGTGCGCAGGCTCTTGGCGATCCAATAGGCGAGCAGTGCCATCCCGCCTTTGATGACAAAGGTCGCGGGCGCATACGCCACATAGCCCGAGAGGATATCCGCCAGCCCCGAGCCGATGCCCGCGGCGAGAAAACCGTAGACGGGGGAGAGCAGCCAGCCGCACAGCAGCACGATGCCGTCTCCAAGGTTAATATAGCCGCCGAGCGGGGAGGGGAGTCGGATGATCATCGTCGCAACGCAGGCCAGCGCCGCGAGCAGGGCGGACAGAACGATCTTTTTGGTTTTCATTGGGATTTCCCTTCCTTTCATTTATACAGCTTTTCCAGCTTCTTTACATTGGCGATGACGATGAGACGCATATCCGTCGCGAGCGGCATTGTCGGGTCGATGGCGGTGATGACCTCACCGCCGGCAACGATGGCGACGACATTGATCGCATATTTATTACGCAGCTTGAGGTCGACGAGGGTTTTGCCGATCCAGTCGGCTTTGACATCGATCTCGATCATACATACATCCTCAGATAGCTCCAGCATATCCACAAAGCCAGCGCTGAGCAGGTTTTTCGCCAGACGAATGCCCGATTCGTTTTCGGGGAAGACGGTTTGATCCGCGCCGACGCGGGTGAAGATGGTCTTTTGCATCTCGGTGCCGCATTTGGCGATGACGGTGCCGACACCCGCTTCCTTGCACAGCGTGATCGCCATCACGCTCGCCTCGAGATCGCCCGCCATCGCGATGATGGCGACATCGATGCGGTCGATGCCAAGCTGGCGGAACACCGCGGGATCGGTGATGTCGGCGCATTTGCACATGGGGATGTCGGCGGCGAGGTCGTTGACGACGGTTTCATTGATGTCTACCGCAAGCACTTCTGCGCCGCTGTTGATGAGCTCTTTTGTGACGGCTTGTCCGTAGCGACCGAGCCCGAGCACAGCATAAGTTTTGTTCATATCCATACCCTCCGATCACCCGATCCGTACATCTTCGGTCGGGTTTTTGATGTTATTGTCGGTTTCTTTCTTAAAGGCAAAGGCGACCGCAAGTGAGATCGGCCCGATGCGGCCGAGATACATCGTCATCGTGACGATCAGCCGTCCGACGGCGTTCAGCGTCGGGGTCAGTGCACGGGAGAGCCCCACCGTGGCGGTGGCGCTGACCGCTTCGTACAGAATATCCAGCGCGGGCGCGTCGGTCACATACGCGAGAGCGACCGTCGAGATAAATGCGATGGCAAAGGACATACATGTCACGCCGATCGCCTTATGCACCGCCGCTTTCGGCACAGTGCGCCCGAACAGGGTGACCTCGTTGCGGCTTTTGATCGCCGCGAGCGCCGCCGCCAGCAGCACGGCGAAGGTGACGGTCTTGATGCCGCCCGCCGTGCCGACGGGGGAGCCGCCGATGAACATTAGCAGCAGTGACAGAATGGCCGAGGAGTTGGTCAGCCCCTCCTGCGGGATGGTGAAGAAGCCCGCCGTTCTGGTCGTCACCGACTGGAAGAAGGCGGCTTGGATCTTATCGTAGAGGCTCATCCCCTGCATCGTGGCGGGGTTGTTGTATTCAAAAATAAAGAACAGTACAGCGCCGCCGAGGATGAGCACGGCGGTCGAGGCGAGCACGATCTTGCTGTGCAGGGTGAGGTAGCGCAGAGGGCCGCCCTGTTTGTGCCGCGCCTCTTTGCACACCCGCAGGATGTCCCACCACACGATGTAGCCTAGACCGCCGAGCACGATGAGCGCGCAGGTAACGAGGTTGATAAGCGGGTTGGTCGCATAAGCGCGCAGGCTGTCCTCGGCGATAATGTCGATGCCGGCGTTGCAAAAGGCGGATACCGCATTAAAAATCGAGATCCATACGCCCTTCGCCCCGTATTCGGGGATAAACACGAGCATATACAGCAGTGCGCCGACCGCTTCGATGAGTAGGGTGCCGAGGATGACCTTCTTGACAAATGTGCCGAGCCCCGACAGCGAGTTGAGGTTGAATGCATCCTGAATGAGCACGCTGTCCGCAAGCCCGATCTTGCGTTGCAGCAGCAGGGCAAGTCCCGCCATCACGGTGATAATGCCGAGCCCGCCGATCTGGATGAGCAGCAGGATGACGATCTGCCCGAACAGACTCCAGTGCACGACGGTCGGCACGACGACAAGCCCTGTCACGCAGGTGGCGGTCGTCGCAGTGAACAGCGCGTCGACAAAGGGTGTCGCCTCACCGCTTGCCGTGCTGATCGGCAGGGTGAGCAGCACCGTTCCGACCAGAATGGCGGCAAGGAAGCTGAACAGAATGATCTGCGTTGTGGATAGACGGATTTTCATATTACATTCCATTCTTTCTGATGAGAATAAGAGGAAATTTTGTGGTTATGCTGATTATAGCACACTTACTATAGGATTTCCAGTATTTTATGTAAAGAACCGTATTTATCGATTGACATAGCGCAAAACGGCGTTGTATAATAAAGCACATAGGAAGAAATTTCCGAAAATTTTATTTGGAGGGATGAAATATGTCGAAATACGCAGGAACCCAGACCGAGAAAAATCTTGAGGCCGCCTTTGCGGGCGAGTCGATGGCGCGCAACAAGTACACCTACTTCGCTTCCGTAGCGAAGAAGCAGGGCTTCGAGCAGATCGCGGCTCTCTTCCTCAAGACCGCGGACAATGAGAAGGAGCACGCCAAAATGTGGTTCAAGGAGCTTGAGGGTCTCGGCGACACCGCCGACAACCTGAAGGCCGCCGCCGAGGGCGAGAATTACGAGTGGACGGATATGTACGCGAGCTTTGCCGAGACCGCGGAGAAGGAGGGCTTCAAGGAATTGGCCGCGAAGTTCCGTCTGGTCGCCGCGATCGAGAAGCATCACGAGGAGCGTTATCGCGCACTGCTCAAGAATGTCGAGATGGCAGAAGTGTTTGCGAAGAGCGAGGTTAAGGTGTGGGAGTGCCGCAACTGCGGTCATCTGGTCGTGGGCACCAACGCGCCCGAGATCTGCCCGACCTGCGCGCATCCGCAGAGCTATTTTGAGATTCACGCTGAGAATTATTGAGTGCAAAAAATACGGTATGGCAATTTGCACTGCTCCAATTTGTGCAGACAATACAAAAAGAACCCTATGGTAGCTAAAATTAAATTTTAAGCAACATACTGACATCGCTTTTCAAGTGGTGTCAGTTTTGTTTTTAGTTGGATGCGCTGATGATTGTAGAGATGGATGTACTCACCTATGAGGAGGCGAGCCTCCTCATAGGTCTGAAGTTTTACGCGGTAGATACACTCCGTTTTGAGAATGGAAAAGAAATTTTCGGCCAAAGCATTGTCATAAGGATTGCCACGTCTTGACATTGACGGTGTAATATTGTATTCTTGAGTTAGCTTAAAATACCGATGGGATGTGTATTGAAAGCCTTGGTCACTGTGGAGT
>JAEIGA010002863.1_pt1 | contig 27226 bp, 21 predicted proteins | sample 9270691 | NCBI WGS metagenome assembly JAEIGA01 (sample SAMN17057246, study PRJNA624740) | gut metagenome | biome: biome; isolation source: fecal sample | host: Bos grunniens | place: China: Xizang | collected 2019 | reverse complement strand
TATCACCCGTCAAAAAATGTAGCCGATACGAGAGTCGAACTCGTCTTTCAAGAATGAAAATCTTGCGTCCTAACCGATAGACGAATCGGCCTTACCCTAATGGCGAAAATGTCCTAATGGGCACTCCGCGACAATTAGTGGTGCAAAGGTATTAAAAAAAAAGTAATTGGCAAGTGAAATGGGTGAAAAATGTTCAACAGTTACTAAAAAAGTATAAAAAGTGGTGGCGCTATAGCGAAAATAGCCTCTTTATCTGCTCTTTAGCACTCTGTTGGTCGCACATTGTAATGGCCGCATTATCTAAGATTGCAAATGCATCGCTCACGGGCATGGCGGCATCAATGTCGTGGGTAGAGAAGATGATGGTCTTGCCAGAGTTGTGGGCAAGTTCGGCAAGCAGACGGCAAATCTCAAAACGAGTAGGAATGTCAAGGAATGCCGTTGGCTCATCAAGTACTATGACGGGTGTCTGCTGCGCAAGTGCTCGGGCAATCATAATCCTCTGACACTCACCGTCCGATAGGGTGTCAATGGCTCTGAGTGCAAATTCTTCCATGCCTACAGCCTTAAGAGCACTGCTAACAATCTGGCTATCTTCATCTTGCATACTGCCGAGCCAGTTGGTATATGGAGCGCGACCTATGGCAACAACATCTTGGCAGAGCATGTTGGCTATGCGAACTCGCTGCGTGCTGACAAACGATATTAACTTTGCACGATGCTCAGCACTTAGGTTATGAATATTTTGCTCAGCGAGCAGAACAGCTCCCTCTTTTGGAGTATCTATAGCAGCTAATGCCCTGAGTAGGGTGCTCTTACCTGCGCCATTGCGACCAATAAGGGCCGTAAGCGTTCCGCTGCCAAAGGTTACATTGGCAGAGCGCAGAAGGCACTTCTGTTGGTATGCAAGGGTGAGGTTGCTAAGTGTTATCATTGCATTAGGTTACGGTTACGAGTTACGATATATACCACCACAGGGATACCCATCAGTGCGGTTACTGTGTTTATTGGTAGTAGCAGCAGTTTGGCAATAATGTCACCAATGAGCATCATCAGCGCACCAATTATTGCAGATGCAGGTATAAGTATACGGTGGTCGGCAGTGCGGTAGAGCATGCGCGCCAAGTGTGGGGCGGCAATGCCGACAAAACCTATAGGACCACAAAAGGCGGTCACTGTACCGGCAAGTAGAGTTGTTGAGAGGAATACGTAGCGACGTACTTTTGAAATATTCACGCCAGAAGTTATGGCGTAACTCTCGCCGAGTAGTAGAATATTTAGCGGTTTGATAGTCAGCACAGCAAGTGCGATACCGATGATGATTATCGGCGCTATAAACGAGAGCTGACTCAGGGTTATATCGCCCAGAGAGCCCATTGTCCAGACGACAAAGGACTTAAGTGCCGCCTCATCGCTGAGGTATTGGAGAATCTCCACCACTGCTCCAAGGGCAGAGGAGAGCATCATGCCCAGGATGAGAATTACCATAATATCTTTTATTCGGCGGGATAGGGCGATGATGAGTACCAATACCGCCGCTGCGCCTATCCACGCTGCGCCTGCAGTACCTACGGCTGTCACAAGAGTGGTTGAACTTATGGCAAACAGAGGCGCTCCGAGTAGGAATAGTGCTACACCAAAACTTGCTCCTGCGCTTACACCGAGGATATATGGACCTGCAAGTGGATTGCGAAAGAGGGTCTGCATCTGTAGTCCGGAGAGCGAAAGTGCTGCACCAGCAAGTATTGCCATTATAGCCTTCACAAGACGGATGTCAATGACAATGCTGCGAATTGCACTCTGAGTGGTTGTGCCGGTAAGCACGCCCCAAATAGTATCAAGTGAGAGGTTTACACTTCCCACAGCGATGTCTACAATAAACATCGCCAACGCTACAAAACTCAGTAGCATGAAGAGTATGGTTGTGCGGCTTCTCATTACTCTAATCGTTTGTAGTAGTACAATGAGTCTGTAGTGGCGTTGGTGTGCAACAACTTAATCATATCGCTAAGTACAATGTCGGCATTTACAGCTCCCGATTCCCAGAAGTCGCTACCTCCATTGTCGGTTGTGCGCTTGGTGTTGTTGTATACGCGACGATTTTCAACAGCTGGCACAGATGCAAACTTTGGATTCTCACGTTTCAGCTGAGCAAGACTTGTCACCTGCCCAACATTGACCCAAACATCCGCCTTGGAGGCGAGCAGAAGCGCCCTCTCAAGAGATATAGGCTCAGATTGAGCGCTGCTGTTCTCGGGGTATATATACTCACCACCTGCGTCAGTAATAAGCGTTACGGCATAGCTGCGCACAGAGGGCATAAACCATGTATCGCGATATGGAGTGTTGAGCATAACCTTTGGGCGAACGGAGCGGTTGGCAACTGTCGCCTTGAGATTATTATACCTCTTTTCCAGGGCGGTGAAGTACTCCTTGCCCTGCTCCTCAAGATTGCATAGTGCCGATAGTGCTACTATCCACTCAGCTTTGCCCAGTGGTGTAGATTCGATGTAGTCGCCTATATATATATAAGGTATGCCAAGCTGGGTAAGTTTTGTTGTCATACCACTCTGCTCGCCATAAAGTCCGTAGAGCAGTATCACATCGGTGCCTACACCTTTTATCTTCTCAAAGTCAAGAGCCGAGTCGTAGCCAATCTCCGCTGCTCGTTCACGAACTGAGGTGTTGGAGATAAACTTAACGCCCGACACGCCGACAATCCTATCTGTAGCACCTATGGCATGAAGCATAGCGATGTGGCTTGATGATAGGCAAGAGACCCTCTGGACAGGAAGATTTACAGCTATTGCCCCCTTGGGTGCACTCTGTCCATTCTCAAGCAGATATACACGTTGCTCAAAGGGCTTGTCGCTCTGATATGGATTTGAGATTATGAGTATTTTGCGTGATTCGCTATCTGTTACAATAGAGAACGATTTTGCGTATTTAGGTGTGTAATAAGGCGTAAAAAGCTCATTATCAGCCTTTGGGGTTGATGTGCAACTGATTGCTACAAGCGTAAGTATGTAGATTATCCACCTCATTATTTTTGAAGAAGAATCTTTGCTTGTGCTATTGCGGCATCGGTTACGCTATCGCCAGAGAGCATCTTAGCAATCTCAGTAATACGCTCCTCGGCAGTCAGAACTCGCATATTGGTAGTGCTATCGCTCTTGTAGACAAGGTAGTGACGATCTCCCTTAGATGCCACTTGTGGCAGGTGGGTAATATCAATGACCTGCATAGTAGATGAGAGTGTGGCGATAACCTCACCCACAGCATTTGCCACGCTACCGGACACACCGGTATCTATCTCGTCAAAGATTATTGTCGGCAGGTTGAGTGTACGAGAGAGAATGGCCTTGAGGGCAAGCATTACTCGCGACAACTCACCTCCAGAGGCAATCTTCTCAATCGCTCGTGGAGCAATGCCCTCGTTGGCGGTAAAGAGGAACTCAACCTTCTCAATACCAGCAGCTGTAAGTTCACCTGTTGTAATGCCAATGCGAAGTTGGGCGCTGTTCATACCCACCTTGTGAAGTATAGCGTCTACCTGCTGCTCAAAGGCAGGTGTGGCAGCCTTATGTGCTTCGTATATTTGTGTGGCAAGGTTCTCTGCCAGCTCAAGCGAGAGTGCTACATCTCTCTCAAGCTGTGCAATATTCTGGTCGGCATGCTCTATACCCTCAAGTTGCGCAGCATAGCTGTTGTATATCTCAATCAGATGGTCTAAACTCTCAGCACGGTGCTTCCTTCGTAGGTTGTATAGCAACTCCAGTCGCGCACCAACATAGTCAAGGCGCTCAGGGTCGGAGTCAATCTTCTCAAGTATACTCTCGGCGCTGCTGTCAAGGTCCTGAAGTTCAATAATTACAGAGTTGAGTCGCTCTGCCGCTGCTGCTGCATCTGAGTAGTGAGGTGCGATTGTCTTTAGTGCTTTGGCGTGCTGTATAAGCTGTATTATAACACCAGTCTGTTCGTCTGTAAATGATTGGTGCATAGCACCATACGCCTCGGTAATAGATTCTACATTGGTAAGCGTAGCAAGCTCAGCCTCAAGTTCTGCCTCTTCGCCACTACGAAGATTTGCGGCACGAAGCTCTTCTACTTGATAGCGGATATACTCCTCCTCCTTGCGTGCTGATGCAATCTCGGCTTGGGCTTTAGAGAGTTGAGTGCGAGCTTTGCCAAGTGCAGCGTATGCCTTGTTGTACTCTGCACGCAGCTCTGTACAGTGGGCTATTGTATCCAGAGCCTCAAGGCGGAACTGCTCCGAGGCGAGGATAAGGTTGCGATGCTGTGAGTGTATATCTATAAGGTACTCACCCAACGTCTTGAGCGTGGTGAGTTGCACGGGCATATCGCCCACAAAGGCGCGAGACTTGCCTGATGGGGTAATAATGCGACGGATGATAATCTGAGGCTCGTAGTCAAGGTCAAGCTCCTCAAAGATAGCCTCTAGTTGTAACTTGTCAATATCAAACTCGGCCTCAACGATGCAGTTGCGAGAGTCGTCTTTGATAACTGCGCCCTCATTTCTTGCACCCAACAACAACGAGAGTGCACCGAGAAGAATACTCTTTCCGGCACCTGTCTGACCTGTGATGATGTTGAGGCGGCTGTCAAACTCTACCTCCAGATGGTCAATGAGTGCGTAGTTGTCAACGCTGAGGCGAGTTAGCATAGCTTTTCTTCGATTTTATCCACAATAGCCTCTGCAACATCCTTCTTACTCATCAGTGGTAGACTTGTAGAGCCTAAGTGGTCAATAAATGTAACTTTATTGGTATCAACACCGAATCCTGCACCGCTATCGGTGAGGGAGTTGAGAACGATAAAGTCAAGATTTTTACGAGTAAGTTTGCTCTGTGCGCTCTCAACACCTGCATCGCTCTCAAGGGCAAAGCCTACAAGAATGCGAGAACCCTTTACAGCTCCCAGAGCCGCAGCAATATCCTTTGTACGAACAAGAGGTATTGACATATCGCCCTCACCCTTCTTAATCTTGTGCTCAGCCACGGTAGCCGGGGTGTAATCTGCAACGGCAGCGCACATAACAGCGCCGTCAGCTGAGTCAAATGCCTCAACTGTAGCGTTATACATCTGCTCGGCAGAGAGAACATCTACTCGTTTAACGCCCTGCGGTGTTTGAAGAGATGTGCGACCGGTGACGAGGGTAACCTCTGCGCCACGTGCAGCAAGTGCGCTAGCAATGGCATAGCCCATCTTGCCGGTAGAGTGGTTGGTGATATACCTTACCGGATCAATTGCCTCTATTGTAGCACCTGCAGTTACAACGAAGTGCTTACCTTGAAGGTTCTTTTTTTTTTCTGTGTTGAGGGTCTTGACCACAAGGTCGAGAATCTGCTCAGGCTCTGCCATGCGCCCCTTGCCTGTAAGTCCACTAGCAAGTTCACCCGCAGGAGAGTCGGCAATTGTCACTCCGTGGTTACGAAGTGTAGTTAGATTTGTCTGTGTGGTTACATGCGCAAACATATCGCAGTCCATTGCTGGTGCGACTATTGTCTTGCAGCGAGCAGAGAGGTAGGTTGTAAGTAGTAGATTGTCCGCTACGCCAGTCGCCATCTTAGCAATGGTGTTGGCTGTCGCTGGTGCAATAAGATAGCAATCTGCCCACTCGCCTAAGCTGATGTGTGAGTTCCACTCGCCATTTTCGGGGTTGAAAAACTCTACTAAGATTGGGTTCTTAGAGAGCGTAGCCATCGTGAGGGGTGTAATAAACTGCTTAGCGGTCTGGGTCATGATAACCTTAACCTCTGCACCTGCACCCTTCAACAGACGACACAGCACAGCAGCCTTGTAAGCCGCTATGCTGCCCGTAACTCCTAGAAGTATATGTTTGCCCTGTAACATAACCTGCTACTTACTAGCATCACGATAGTAGAGCTCGCCGTCAAGGAACTCCTCAGTTGCGATAATTGCAGGCTTTGGAAGACGCTCGTAGTAGCGAGAAATCTCAATCTGCTCGCGGTTCTCAAAGGTCTCCTCCATTGTGTCTGCAGTAGATGCAGAGGTTGCAAAATCTGCCAACTTACGGTTAAGCTCCTGCTTGAGCTCGGCAGAGATCTGATTTGCACGACGGGCGATGACGTTAATGCTCTTGTAGACATTGCCGGTCTCTGGGTCAAAATCTGCAAGCTTACGGGTTACCGTGTTGTTGGGAATGTTCTTCTTAATTTCCATTTTGAAACGGTTTTGAAATATTATCTAATCTTATCTATTTACTCGGTGATATTCTGCTGCTCGCTGCCCTTGTTCTTGTCTATAAAATTCTTAGCCTCCTTGAAGTATCGGTTAAGCTCTTTAAGACGCTTAGAATCTGGATATTCCTCAATAAAAGAGTAGTAAGAGTCCAACATCGCAAGGTATCTATCAGCCTGCTTGCTTACAATAGAGTTGTGAGCAAGGCGATAGTTTGACACAACGATGTAGTACATAATCTCCTCACGGTGAGAGGTGTTGTCGTAGTTCTTGAGCGCATTCTTGAACGCAACAACGGCAGACTTATACTTCTGAATCTTGAAGTATGTGTAGGCGTTGAGGAAATTCTTGTCGTGCAGACGAACAGTGAGCTCCTGGATAATGTTATTAAAGGCCTCTACACGTGTAGAGTTTGGATAACGCTCAATGAAGTTCGATAGTGTGACAATTGCCTGTGCAGTGAGTGTCTGGTCGCGTGTAGGACCTGGAGAGAGGTAGTACTGACACATGGCATACATAGCCTCTGCATCCTCAATAAAAATTGAACGACCAAACTTACGACGGAACTCGTCGAGGTTTGTTGACGCCTCGTGATAGTCGCGGTTCTTGAACTTGCTGCGTGCAGAGAAGTATGCAATACTATCCTCACGCTCAGAGCCGATGTAGTAACCGGAACATGCGTCAAGCATGTCGCTGGCACGGCTCCACTTCTCAGCCTTGTATAACTTTAAGGCTGTGGCATATATCAACTCTGGGTCACCACTCTTTGAAATCTTACTCAAGCCTGAGCATGAGAAAAAGAGTGCCGCCACAGCAGCTATAATGGCTAAATTTAGAGTAAACTTTTTCATCTTTCAATAGTTACGCGCGTACGCTCGCGAATAATACAGCGATATAATCGCGCAAAGTTACAAATCTTTTAACGAATATCCAAAAAAAATATTGCTCACAAGTTGTTTATTGTGGTTTGTGTCATAAATTGACAATCAATGGTTGTACTTTTGTTCAAAAATATATACAATTATGAGGACTATCAAGTTACAGCAACAGCTTTTACTGAGCAAGGAGTATCAAAATGCGGCCCGCCTAAAGGTTTTTATCACTCTGCTTTTTATAGCTTCTGAAGAGGGACGGATTGTAACGACTTTATCGACACTAGCTAACCGCACATCACTTACCATTAAGCAGATTCGTTCTGCTCTTACGGCTCTTTGTAAGGCCGGCAAGATAGATAAATTTTCCACGCACCTTAATACATCCATAACCATCTGTAATTACGACAGTTATACAATATAATTATGAGAAAGTACCTTTTTATCTATGCCCTTGTTACCACAGCGATTATTGTGGTTGGGGGTCGCTACTTTTTGGGTGAAAATGCCCGACTTGAGAACAATAATTCTGCGCTTATGCAGAGTGTTCAGAGCTACCGCACTAAGGCAGACGAAAATGCCGCCTCGGTGCAGGTTTTAAGGCTTAAAATTGGTGAATACGAGGAGCTACGTGCTGCCGATGCAGAGCGTATTCGTAAGTTGGGTGTTAAGTTAAAACGCCTTCAGAGTGCAGCAAAAAGTGTAACAACTACGGCGGTAAATATCACTGCACCTGTGCGAGATACAGTTATTCTTCGCGATACTCTCCACATCTACGACACCGTGCGACTCTTTCGCTGGCAGGATAGCTGGGTCACTGTTGATGGTGTAATTGAGCACGATAGTGTTACCTGCTCTGTTACAAGCGTTGATACCCTCCGTCAAGTCATTCACCGTATCCCACGCCGCTTCCTCTTCTTTCGCTACGGCACCAAGGCTATTCGGCAGGAGATTGTCAGCTCCAACCCACACACCGAGGTCGTCTATTCGGAGGTGGTATCGTTTAGATAGCGCTATTGGCTGTTAGCCGTTAGCTGTTGGCTCACCTTCGGTGACTCTTCACCGCTCCGCCTCGGCAATTCAAACAAGCTTGATTGCTCTCGGCTTAATCGCGGCGTTGGCCTTTAATAGGTACAGACTTCGTCTGAAAGTGTTTATTCGGATTTAGGAAAACCATCGCAGATGGTATGATAAAAAATAGAGCATCACTCAAGCTTGCTTGAAAGTGAATGGCTCTATTTTTTGTCGTAATAGCCGTAAGGCTATCCTAAATCCGCATCAGCACGGAAGAAAAACGAAGTTTTTCGCGAAAGTCTTTTGGGTCACTTTTCTTCAGAAAAGGGACAGTACTCGCTACTTACGCTTGTTGCGTTTTGGCAGGGTAGAGATATCCTCTGTATGGTCTACGCCGCCGCCGAGGGCGTGGTAGAGGTTAATTACACCCTGAATCTCCTCGAAGCTATCGGCTATTTGTGATAGTTGTGCAGAGAGGAGTTTCTGCTGTGCTGTGAGCACCTCAAGATATGTAGACTCTGAGTGGCTCATAAGCTGTCGGGTGCTATTTACGGCACTCTCCAGCGCTGCAATTTGGTGCTTGCGGATATCCTTCTTACTGCGTGCAGTTTGGCACTTTGCCAGGGCGTCGTTCACCTCATTGCCGGCGGTGAGCAGGGTGTGGCGGAACGCAATAAGAGCCTGCTGCTGCTTAGCTTTAGCAATCTGTAGATTTGCACGCTTAGCGCCCGCGTTAAAGATGTCTGTTGCCAAGCGAGCTGTAAATGTTGCTATCCAACTTGCCGGTGATGCAATCGCCTTACCCAGCTGGTCTTGCCAACCCAAACTACCACCGAGGGTGAGTGAAGGTATAAAGGCACCATGAGCGATGTTTGTAGCATAAAATGCCTGCTGCAGAGTGCGCTCTGCAGAGCGTACATCAGGTCTGCGAGTGAGCAACTGAGCAGGTATGCCGACGTTGAGTGTTTGGTTAAACTGCTGGTTGTGGATTGTTCCACGCTCAAATTTCTGAGGTGTAGTGCCGAGTAGTAGGGCAAGGGTATTCTCTACCTTTAGGATGTCATACTGAAGGTTATAGAGCGATGCGTCTATCTCCCAGCTATTTGCTTCGGTCTGCGATACGGAGGCTTCATTTGCCATACCTGCCAACTTCATCGCCTTCATAATGCGCACATTCTCTTTCCATGAGGCTGCTGTGGTGCGTGAAATCTCAAGCTGAGCATCAAGCATAAGCAGAGTGTAGTAGGTGTTGGCAATAGATGAGATGAGAGCAGTCTGCACACTCTGACGATATAGGTGGCTCTGCTCATAGGCAGCCTGTGCACTACGCTTGCCATTGAGGGTGCGACCTGTAATGTCTATCTCCCAACTCGCACTTATAGGCAGACTATAACTGCCCGAAGAAGAGCTGTTAAATGGTGCATTGAGCGAGTATGAAGGATTGAAGGCTACAGATGGGTAGAACGATAGCCTTGCTGTGCGAAGTGCTGCTGTAGCCTCGACTACTCGCTCTGCTGCGCTCTGCATGTCTGGGTTAGCTTTAAGTCCCTGCTCTATAAGAGCCTGCAGATGCTTATCTGTGAAGAACTCGCGCCAATCAATGTCGGCAATAGTCACTGTATCTGTGCTCTGAACAGCTCCAAACAGACCATCTGTAGAGATTTCAGGGCGAGAGTACTTCTTGTAGACACTACAACTTGTTGCTACAAGTGTAAGGATAAGGATATATAGTACTTTTTTCATTACTCAACTTTTTTAGGTTTAACGACCTTCTCCTGAATAGTCTGGAAGATGATAAAGAGTGTAGGCACAAGGAAGATAAGTGCCAGAGTACCCACAACCATACCACCTACAACGCCGGCACCGAGGGTGTTGTTACCATTAGCACCTACGCCAGTAGAGAACATCAACGGAATCATACCGAACACCATGGTAAGCACGGTCATCATAATTGGACGGAAACGCTCCTTACTTGCTTCAGCAGCAGCCTCAAAGATTGTAAGTCCCTGACGACGACGCTCGCAGGCGTACTCGGTAATAAGGATAGCGGTCTTTGAGAGCAATCCGATAAGCATAATCAGACCCGTCTGCAGGTAGATATTATTCTCAAGTCCCATCATATTTGCAAAGGCGAAGCTGCCAAATAGTCCGATAGGCACTGTGAGAATTACTGCAAACGGAATGAAGAAGCTCTCGTACAATGCGCAGAGGATAAGGTAGATAAGGGCGATACAGATGACAAAGATTATCGCTGTATTGTTGCCACTTGCAGCCTCCTCACGGGCAATACCTCCGAAGTCAAAACCATAACCTACAGGGAGAATCTCATCCGCCACCTCGTTTACCGCGCGAATAGCGTCACCCGATGAGTAACCATCTGCCGCACGACCATTGATAGAGATTGATGGGAACATATTGAAACGAGAGAGGTTCTCTGGTGCGTAAATCTTCTTCAGGGTTACAAACTGGCTGATAGGTGCCATATCGTTTCCGATGCGGATAAAGATGTTGTTGAGCGTCTGAAGGTCTACACGGTAGCGTGGGTCTGCCTGAACCTGCACCTGATAAAGCTTTGTAAATCGGTTAAAGCGGGTTGAGAGGCGACCTCCATAATAACCATTCAGAATCTCAAGTACCTGCTTAGGAGATGTGCCGGCACGCTTACACTTGATAGCGTCCACATCTATCTGATACTGAGGGAAGCGAGGGTTGAATGATGTACGAGCAGAACCAATCTCCGGACGAGCATTTAGCTCGGCAACAAACTGATTGGTAACCTCTGCCAGATCCTCAATACTTCCACCCTTGCGGTCCTGAATATGGAGCTCAAAGCCGTTTGTGGCACCATAGCCCGGAATCATTGCCGGAGAGGTGGTAAATAGGGTTGCGTCATTGATGTTGGTAGAGTACTCCTTAACGCGGTCCATAATATCAAAAACACTATGCTCTTTACCCTCACGCTCATCCCAGTGCTTAAGACGCAGGGTGAAGTTACCATACGATGTACCGGCTCCGGTAGTCATACCGAAACCTGCCATGTTTAGGTATGCGTGGCACTCGTCAATTTGGCTAACAACGTCACGGTCAATGCGGTCCATTACCTCCTTGGTGTGTGCTAGTGAACTTCCTGGAGGTGTCGATACGTCGATGCGTACTGTTCCAATATCCTCGCGCGGGATAAGACCAGTCTTGGTGTTATTCATTGAGTAGACCAAAAGTCCGATACCCGCTACAACGAGTATGCAGGTAACAACTTTGTGGCGGAGGAAGAAGCTCACACCACCCATATATTTGTTTGTAACGGCATTAAAGCCACTCTCAATGGCTGCCGATAGTCGAGCACCAAAGCTGCGCTTTACGGTGTTTCCATTCTCATCCTTCGGCTTGAGGAACATAGCACAGAGGGCAGGGCTGAGTGTAAGGGCATTGATAGCCGAGATACCTACTGCAACAGCCATGGTAAGACCAAACTGGGTGTAGAAGATACCTGAAGTACCACCCATAAGTGACACAGGAATAAACACTGCCATAAACACCAGTGTTGAGGTCACAAGCGCCGTAGTTACGTTGTGCATTGCATCTACAGAGGCCTTATGAGCCGACTTATAGCCTGCATCAAACTTGCTCTGCACAGCCTCTACTACGATAATGGCATCATCCACAACCACACCGATTGAGAGCACAAGGGCAAAGAGTGTGAGCAGGTTGATACTGAAGCCGAGGAAGTAGAGGAACATAAATGTACCCACAAGTGATACGATAGTGGCAACGAGTGGGATGAGTGTAGAGCGCAGGTCGCGCAAGAAGACAAACACCACCAAAATTACAAGTACAATAGCCTCAAGCAGTGTGCGAAGCACGTTGTTGATAGAGGCATATAGGAAGTCGTTAGAGCTTGAGAGGACAACCATCTCAAGGTCCTTAGGGAAATCTTCTTTAGCCTTCTCCATATAGGCGTCAATCTGGTTGATAACCTCTGTAGCATTCGAACCAGGGGTCTGGTAGACGCTGAATGATGTACCTGGAGCACCATTTACCTCACCGATATAGAGGTATGACTGTGTGCCAAGCTCAATCTCAGCAACATCCTTTAGACGAAGTACCTCGCCATTTGGAAGCGCGCGAATAACAATATTCTCAAACTGCTCAGGGGTCTCAAGGCGGCCCTTGTAGCGCATAGCGTACTGGAAGGTCTGGTTTGAGTTCTCTCCCAGTGCGCCTGTTGCCGCCTCAATATTCTGCTCTGCAAGGGCTGCAGAGATGTCGGCAGGAATAAGTTTATACTGCGCCATAACATCGGGCTTGAGCCATACTCGCATACTGTAGTCGGCTCCTCGCACGTCGATATCACCTACACCTGGAATACGAGAGATTGCAGGCACGAGGTTAATCTTGATATAGTTGGCAATAAATGTACGGTCATAGGTGCCATTTGGGCTGTAGACGGCAATCTGCTCAAGAATATTTGTCTGTCGCTTCTTTACTGTCACACCTACATCTGTAACCTCGCTAGGAAGCTGACGTGTAGCGCGTGATACGCAGTTCTGAACGTTCACAGCTGCCATATCCGGGTTAGTGCCCTGCTTAAAGTATACGGCAATGCTCGCGCTACCATTATTTGTGGCACTAGAGGTCATGTAGGTCATGTTCTCCACACCGTTTATAGCCTCCTCAAGAGGTACAACAACGGCCTTCTGAACGGTCTCGGCACTTGCGCCGGTGTAGTTTGCCTGTACACGAATTGTTGGAGGTGCGATGTTTGGATATCGCTCAATAGGCAACATCGCAAGTCCAATAATACCACCCAAAACGATAACAATAGAGATTACCGCTGAGAGTACGGGACGGTCAATAAATGTTTTGATATTCATACGGTAGCCTATTTCTCGTTTTCAACAACATTTTTAATCTTGACATTGTCGCCCTCACGCAGCAGACCCACGCCCTCGACAACGATTGTATCGCCAGCAATAAGTCCATTCTCAACAACATACTCACGGCCGTTGCTGATGTTGAATACGCCGATAATCTTGCTTACAGCCTTGCCACTCTTAAGGGTGTAGACGTAAATCTTGTCCTGAATCTCGTATGTCGCTGACTGTGGAATTACGATACAACCCTCAGCCTTGTGTGGCAAAATTATGTTTCCTGAACCTCCGGAGAGGAGCAGACGACGATAGTTCGGGAATTTGGCACGAACAGTTACTGAACCGGTTGTTGGGTCAATAATACCAGAGATTGCCTCAATGCGACCCTTCTCCTTGTAGATAGTGCCGTCGCTGAGCTGTAGCTCGATAGATGGCATTGCCTGCAGCGCCGCCTCCAGAGTTCCGTGCTCACGGGTAAGTGAGAGTACCTGACTCTCGGTCATAGAGAAGTAGACATACATCTCTGAGTTGTCCGAAACAGATGTCATAGGGGTTGAGTCAGATGGACTTACAAGAGTACCCACGCGGAATGGAAGTGTACCGATAACACCATCTGCAGGTGACTTTACAAGGGTGTATGAGAGGTTGTTGCGAGCATTTACCTCGTTTGCCTTTGCCTGGGCAAGGTTAGCGCGCTGACTTGCAAGCTGTGTGCGTGCCATGTTGAGGTCAAACTCGGAGATGATGTTTTGCTGGTAGAGCAACTCCTTACTGTTTGTTGTCAGCTCCGCTGCATCTACTGCCGCCTGCGCAACATCTACATTGGCAATCGCTGTCTGAAGCGCTGCCTGATATGGCACCTGGTCAATGGTAAACAGAGTCTGACCCTTGCGAACGATAGAGCCCTCCTTTACGTGAATGTCGGTGATGTAACCCTGCACCTTTGGACGGATGTCAATGTCCTGCTTACCGCGAATGGTCGCTGAATAGGTAGATGTCAACTTGCGCGATGTGGGCTGAAGAATCATCACATTGTACTCGCGAGTGCGCTTGGCGCTCTTCTCCTCCTCGCAACCAAGCAACGCTACTGCCGCCGCAAAGAGAATAAATAGATTGGATAGATAGATTTTCATATTTTTTAGGTTTTTGTTATTTGTTCAGTCTGCAAAATTTTTACACTATGTGTAAACCTCGCGAAAGTAACAAAAAAATACCATATTTAACCATTCCCCTCGGGTGAATCGCCCAAAAAAGAGGGTGAAAAGCAAAAAAATAACCTCCCCGAACTCGGAGAGGTTATCTTTATGGCGTGAAATGGTTACTCTACGAACTGAACATTAACCTTTGAAAGAGCGAGCTCGTAGTCTCCAGTCTCGTATACATAGAGGTTTGCCTTGCCCTCTGTTACAGAGTCAGAAACTGTACTCTCGCTAACATTTATGCCGTTAAATACAGAGCCAGTACTAATCTTAAATGGCTTGCCCTCTGCACCAAGAGTAAGGGTGTATGGATAGGTGTTTTCAGCGTCGCCAGCAAGCGTAGCAGCCTTTGTTGTTACCAAACCAGTCTGTGTATTATTACCAGATGAGGTGATATTTGCCTTAAGATAGCAGTTTGTCCAGGTTGTACCGTTTGCGCAACCAATAAGACCGCCGACAAGTACATTTGCAGCACTATTTATGATAGTTACATCTACCTCGCAACCAGTCTTTTCAGTATTATTTGAATAACCTGTGTAACCACCAATGTTAGAGTTTGCACCTGCATTAGTAACGGTAATGGTTGTCTCTTTTACGGTACAAGTTGTAGCCTTTGATGCGTATCCGCCGATACCTCCAACGCGACACTTACCAGAGAAATTAACAGCAATATCGCCAGTGTTGTCGTGATTTGTGTGTGTTGCATTTGAAGCTGAGCGACCGACGATACCTCCAATATAACTCCAATTTGTATTAGCAGATGTTGTGCTAGTGATATTTAAATTGCCGCTATTGTCGCAATTTGTGAAAGTAGCTTTTGCTTTGTTAACATCACCTAAAACTCCTCCGCAGTATATTAATGCAGATTTATTTGTCATTGTGACGTTAATAGTACCACTATTGCTCAAATTGCTATATTGTGCAAGTTCAGAAAATGCAACAACACCACCTACATAGGTTGTAGGAGTTGCGGAGGTAATAGTTATATCACCATTATTAGTGCAATCAGCAATACTTCCATATACTCTTGCAGCAATACCTGCAACCCAGTTATTTGCAGTACCAGAGGTGTCTGTAAGTTTTGTATGTCCGTAGTTTACGCAATTCTTTAGGTGACCTGTTGAGCCAGAACTACCGCTTGTGAAAGAGCCAATTAGAATACCTTTGTTCTTGATTGTTACATCTGTTGTTGCGTAGTTGACACAATTGTTAATAGTACCCTCAATGATACAACAGAATACTCCTACATACTGATAGCTATCACTCTTCTTGGTGGATACGGTTAGTGTACAATCAGCCTCATTATTAGTAGTTGCAGGGTTGTCAGCAACCTTACCCAATTGTATATTCTCAACGGTTAGCGTACTTGGAATTTGGTAGAATAGCAAACCTGAGTTAGAAGATGAGCTAATGTTAAAATTGCTAATTACTACTTTTGAATCATCAGCCTTTACACCCTTGAGAGATACCATATCACTATTGTTATAGGTCTCATAGTTGTCGCGCAAATAGATTAGTGAACGAAGCTTGGATGTGTCCTCGTTTGCAAGGTCCATGTCTGAATAGATACTTACAGCCTTGTTGTTGTCAATCCAGCAGTCCTTCTCATGTGTACGAGCGAAGCCCAGAAATTGATTTACATCGTAGATACCTGCTGCGTCAGTGCAGTTCACAGTCAGTGGCTGCATTTTTGTCATTACGCCGGCAACAATCTCCTTACCGCTCTTATATGCTGCTACGGTCTGCTGCTTGTTGTTACTATCCAAAACTGTAAGAGCAAATCCCTTTGAGTACTGACCCTCTGGAATAGCGAAATAGAAATCAGTAGCCTCGCTTGTAAGAGCAACGCCCTCGCCGCAGTTGATTGTAATCACTGGAGAGGTGTAGTATCCATCAGCAATGCTAATATCATCGTAGTCGTAGATTGTTGTTGTTTCGCCAATAGTATACTTGTGGTAACCGCTGATAGGCTCATGACCAATTGCACGAAGCATAACCTTTTTAACGGTTGAGTTACCAGTGAGCGAAACCTTCATATAACCGCACACATGCTTAAGAGAGGCGGTGTTTGTCTCGGTGTTGATAGCACCCAACATTATCGCGTGACCGTTTGCAAACTTCGTGTTGTCGTAAGTCTGCTCAGATGGGATGTAGATATATCCTTTCTTTGTCAAACTCTGCTGTACGCCTACAAAAATCTCGGTAGAACCCTCTGCAACATTGATAGTTGCAAACTCTGAACCGTTGTCTGCTGCCGAGATAGGCTCTGAAGCAGTGGCTGACTTTGAGTTTGAGTCATCATATACGTTTGTATAGACAACATCCCCCTCGCTCCAGTAGAGTGGCATATAGCTGTCGTTTTCGTCGCCGAGGTGAACGCGGGTAGCGTTGTCGATGCCCACGGTGATGGTTGTCATTGCAACGTTGTCATTGTTGTTGCCGCCAGCGAGAATATCCTCAGTGGCATCTTTTGCGCATGATGTTGTGAGTAGGGCAACTGCCAAACTCAACGCATAAAAAATCTTTTTCATTGTTCGTTGTTTTTTTAGTTTGACAATTAATACTCTCCCCAGCCTTCGCCCTCTTCGGTTTCAACGCCTGGCAGTGATACAGAAAAGCCCTGCTCAACATTGAGCAGTGTTACCTCAATTTGTGGAGTGAGGTACGCATTCCCCCCCCCGAAAAAAATGTGTTTGGTCATGTTTGATTTTTATTAGGTTAAATTTTGTGCAAAGTTAATAAAAAAGATGAAAATAAGACAGTTATAGAATAATTTTTAACAATTCTTCGGCTGTGGTGGCGATAAATTCGGCTTGATACTCCTCAAGTTCTTCGCGATCGCGGAAGCCCCAAGTTACGCCTACAGAGTGCACGCCTGCATCATTGGCGGTCTTCATATCGATGCCTGAGTCGCCGATAAAATATGTATTCTCTTTGCTTGCTCCGCACTGCTCGACAATAAGGTCCACGATTGCAGGGTCGGGCTTAAGAGGGAATCCCTCGCGGTTGCCATAGATAGCCTTCCACTCATGCTGACCAAAGAACTTATCAACAAGGCGCACGGTGCCATCGTGGAACTTATTTGATGCCACAGCAAGGGTAACGTCCGCATCAGCAAGGGCTTGAACAACCTCCGTCATACCCTCATACGGCACGGTGTAGTTGTCGATATTGTTATAGTAGAACTCAACGAAATCTTTGCGTGCTGCGGCGACATACTCTGGGGTGCGCAACTCCTCGGGAAGTGCACGCTCAACAAGGCGTGTAACTCCATTACCTACAAAGTGGCAATATTCACCAAAACTGTGCTCCGGCAACTCTCTGAGGCTTAACATATAGTTGCAGCAGTATGCCAAATCGCCAATGGTGTTAAGTAGCGTACCGTCAAGGTCAAAAATTACAAGTTTTTTACTCATCTTTAGGCTCTTTTTTAGTTATTTTATATCCCACAGCGGCGACGATTATTGAGAGCATCGGGCTGAAGATGTTGAATAGGCAGTAGGGGAGGTATGTCATTGTTGCCACACCCAAGACTGTAGATTGGGTCATGCCGCACGAGTTCCATGGAATAAGCACAGAGGTTACAGTTGCCGAATCCTCAACAGAGCGGCTGAGCAGCCTGCCCTCAAGACCTCGCTGTCGGTATAAATCACCAAAGGTGTTACCCGTAATAATGATAGATATATACTGGTCTGCGGTGGTGAGGTTGCAGAATATTCCCGTGGCGATTGTCGAGCTGACAACACTTACTGTACGTTTTGCAAAGCGCATAAATAGACGAGTCAGCGCTGCCAACATACCACTACCTGCCATCACGCCTCCAAAGCACATGGCGCATAGAATAAGCCATATGGTCGACATCATGCCACCCATGCCGCGTGTGGCAACAAGGTCGTTGAGCATCGCATCTCCCGTATCTAATGCCGTAGATGATGAACATGCGACCATCAGCGCACGGAAGGTATTTAATGGATTATCGCCACCCACTTGTGAAACAATCTCTGGTTGTAGGATAACCATAGCGATACACGCTACAACAGTCGCAGCAAAGAGGGTAATCAGTGCTGGCAGTTTGCGCAGAATTAGCAGTGCGGTTACAAACGGCACCAAGAGCAGCCATGGTGAGATATTGAATGTTGCATGAAGTGTCTGTGAGATATGTTCTATCTGCAGAGCCTCTTGTGGCGTCTGGAAAAACGACACTCCGAAGAATACAACCACTGCAATCGTAAAAGATGGTACGGTGGTTATAAGCATATACTTAATATGCTCAAACAGAGGAACTTTAGAGGCGGCAGATGCCAGAACTGTTGTGTCTGAGAGCGCTGAGACTTTGTCGCCAAAGTATGCACCTGAGATTATTGCGCCGGCAATCCATCCCTCAGAGAAGCCCATTGCCTGACCGATACCCATAAGTGCAACACCTATGGTGGCAATGGTTGTCCATGAAGAGCCTGTGACAAGAGATACGAGCGCACAGATTATGCACGCTACGCCCAAAAATAGTTTTGGATGGATAACCTCCAAACCGTAACATATTAGCGTTGGAACTGTGCCGCTGAGCATCCATGTGCCAGATATTGCGCCGATAAGGAGTAGTATGATAATTGCAGAGGCAGATGTGCGAATGTTCTCGACAATTGCATCTTCAAGTACGCTCCACTTCTGCCCACATAGGGTTATGGATAGCGTTGCAGCGACTGCCGCAGCAAATAGTAGGGCAATCTGGCTTCCACCCGCAATTGCATCTGCACCAAAACACTTGATGACTAACGCCAATGTTATCACTAACACCACCAGAGGTATGGCTGCAATCCAAAGGGGTGTCTGCGCTTTGTATTTGAAGAAAAAATTAGAGAAATTCATTTATGTTACTAATTAGGATGCAAAGATACAAAAAATTTTATACCTTTGCACTCAAATTACAAAGCCCCTGTAGTTCAACGGATAGAACGAAGGTTTCCTAAACCTTAGATAGCAGTTCGATTCTGCTCGGGGGTACAAAATGTAGGCTATCGATTTCGATAGCCTACTTTTGTGCCTGCCATTAGTACAATTTGTCTGAGTTTTGAGTCCAATCTATACTATTTCTGCCCCTTAGCACGAAGGATAATCTGCTGATAGAGATTGATATGTAGCTCAGAAATGTTGAGGATGTTTGACATCTCGGTCACGGAGATAGTTTTATCTTCCATCACTTCTCGCACGCGGCTAATCTCTGCAAAATCAAAGTAATAAAATTCACGCACCTCCTCCTCGCCCTTGCGCGTAAGGTTTACAAGTGCGACTGGGATATTATCTTGTCGGGTCATTCGTATACGCTCAACAGAGGCGATAGTGCTGTCAAATAGCATAAGGTCTGTTGCCATATCGGTAAAGATGTACTCTGTAGTGATTTCGTCCACAGCCTTTGGGTCGCGGCTCAAATCTCTTGTGCCGCAACCAAATAGTAGGAATATAAAAACTGTGACGGTGGTTATCCGCCACAGTTTTATAAGTATCTGTTTCATAATTACTTGTGAGATTCTGCAATCAATTCGCCTAATACCTCAATGCTGTCGCAAATAAGGTGTGGCTGCTTTGGTGCCGCATCGGCAATGTCGAGGGTGGTCTCACCAGAGAGGACAAGCACGCCGAAGGCATTTGCGTTGTGAGCCATCTCTATGTCAGTATAGATTCTGTCACCGACCATAGCTACCTCATCAGACTCCAAACCGTAGCGGTGGAGGATACCAGAGAGCATATTTGGATCTGGCTTGCCGAGGGTAATGTCTGGCGTACGACCGGTGGCGTGAGTAAGGCATGCACAGATAGAGCCGCAGTCTACAAGTACAACAGGCTGGTCGGTAGGACATACGCGGTCAGGGTTTGTTGCGATATAAGGCACGCCCTGGCTAATCCACCATGCAGCACGACAAAGACGCTCATAGACAAGGCTCTTGTCAAATGCCACAACGAGCACATCTGGGCGGTCATTAGGGTCGTCAGCTGCGCTCTCAAAACCTGCCTTCTCAAACTCGGTAATCATTGATGGCGTGCCGAGTAGAAAGAGACGCTTTGCCTCTGGATAGTGGGTTTTGATGTAGTCAATAGTCGCTAGGGCAGTAGTGTACATCTCCTCCTCAGTAGCCTCAACGCCTAAGCGTGCAAGTTTTGCCAAATAGTCGGCAATAGACGACGAAGGGTTGTTTGTAAGGAACGAGTAACCCAGACCCTGCTCCTTCACCCCTGCAAGGAAAGGCTTTGTGTATGGAAAGAGAGTTGCTCCCATGTAAATTGTGCCGTCCATGTCAAGAGCTACATGCTTCAGACGGCGCAATTTGCTCATCAACTCCTCGTGAGAGTAGATGGAGCGATAACGATTAAATTGACTCATAGTGATATTTTGTTTTTAAGTTATTTTGCGCTAAATCTCCGTAAAAGTATGTAATTTTTCGCGAAAAAGCAAACAAAATTATTCAAAACAGCTTTTGTTCTAAAATTTAGAGTCGGGATTTTGTAAATCAAAATATTTATTTTACCTTTGCAGAGAAATATAGAGGACATTAGGGTTTCGGCCGAAAGGCTGAGATTCTTGTTTTTTGTTATGCTATTAAAAGAAACATTATAACTATGGCACAAGAGGTAATTTATTTAACAGCAGAGGGTTACAAGAAACTCAAGGATGAGCTTGATCATATGCGTTCTGTTGAGCGTCCAGCCGCTTCAGCCGCTATTGCAGAGGCTCGCGATAAGGGCGATTTGTCAGAGAATGCAGAGTATGATGCAGCTCGTGAGGCGCAGGGTATGTTGGAGATGAAGATAGCTCAGATGGAGGCTACACTTGCCAATGCCCGCATTATTGACGAGACAAAGATTGATAGAAGCAAGGTTCAGATTCTGAGCAAGGTGACTCTTCTTAACCACAATAATAACCGTCAGGTTATCTACACTATCGTAGCTGAGCATGAGGCAAATCTTCGCGAGGGTAAGCTGGCTATTGGTACCCCAATTGCCAAGGCTCTGCTTGGTAAGAAGAAGGGCGATATTGTTGAGGTTACAGTTCCTGCAGGCGTATTGAAGTTCGAGATTCTTGATATCTCAATCTAAATGCTTCCAGTCGGGCTGTAGACTGTAAAATATTAACAAAGAATAGGGTGACTATATTTTAGTCACCCTATTCTGTTTTTGTAGCATAGACTACTCAACCTCTACCAATGTAATATCCTTCGCAACAACGAAGAGAGAGTAGTGGTCCTTTACGCGTGGAAGAGCCACAGTCTCGCCAGCCTTAACGTCGCGGTAGCAGATATACTGAGCAGCAATCTTCTTGCCCTCTGGAGTTACGGCGCGAACCTCTGCAGGGATGATAAGTTTCCAGCCGTGCTTGTCGTGGTACTTACGGATGTCGGCAGTGTTACGAGCAAGGCAGTATACGCGACCATCAGCAGCTGCGGTAATCTTACCACCTTCAGTCTTGTGCTTCTTAATACTATTTGCAGTAAGCATCTTGAAGCCCTCAAACTCCTGAGGAAGAACCTCAGAGACCTTCTGCTTAAGGTTTGGCCACATGTGTGCACCCTGCTTAAGCTCACCGAGAGTATAGTAACCCTTCTTAGCCTCTACAGTTACAGCAATCTCAGATGCTGGCTCTACGTATGGCTTTGCAGAGAGTGAAGAGTTGTTCTTGTCTGTACGGAATGGAAGAAGTGGCAGACCCTCAGCAGAGAATACATTACCAACATCCTCATTGAAGCAGTAGCGAACAGCCTTTGGAGCAGTTACGCCCTCAGCAGTCACAACAATTTGCTTACCATCAAGCTTAGCCTCTGCAAGGCAGAAAACAAGCTTCTTCTCATTCTTAGGGTCGGTAACACCAATCTGGAAACCGTTAATGCGGCCCTCAGCGGTAAGAGTTGTAGGAACATTGTTCAGAGAGATGCGGATAGAGTTACCCTCAATGCTCATGCTCTTATATGCAGGGTTGCGATATACACCAACGCTCTTGCCATAGTGCTCACCAAGAGCGGTCTGAGCCAAGCGGTGTGCAATAGCTCCCTTATAACGTGGGTGGATGTCACCAGGGATATCAAGCTGGTCAAGTGTACCGATAACCTCGCAGTGCTCAATCTTCTTTGCAGCCTTCTCCTGTGACTCACGAAGCTGCGCGCCCTTAATGCCACCATAGGTGTGAGGAACGAGCTGAACGATGTAGAATGGCATTGTTGGGTTCTCAAACTCCTCTCTCCATGAGTTTACAAGTACCTCCAGTGCGTGTGCATAGCCACGAGGTGATGAAGATACGTTTGCGCAGCCCTGATACCAGATAACACCAGCAAAAGAGTTGTGGCGGATAGGGTAGATGTTTGCATTGTAGAGGTGAGACTCCTTGCCTCTCCAAACCTTATGCTTAATCTTTGTGCAATCCTTTGCAACCTTAGGGTCAGCGTCGATAACCTCCTTCTTCATCCAACCCTCAATAAATGTACCACCGTAAGATGCGTCTACAAGACCTACTGGCACGCCGAGTGTCTCCTGAAGCTCCTTACCAAAGCCGTAACCTACTGCAGAGAACTCAGCAAGGTCCTTAGGGTTGCAAACAGCCCACTTAGTATTCTTACCCTCCTGAACAGGGATGTCGCGCTGTGGAGTCTCCTTAGCGATACGACCGGTGCAGAGCAGACGGATGTTTGTATTCATCTTACCCTCAAGGTCCTTCTTCATATCAAGGGTCTTGCGAACTGGCCACTCCATATTACTCTGACCAGAGCAGAGCCATACCTCACCAAAGAGGATGTTGCTAAGAGTTACAACCTCCTTACCGCACTTGATAGTTACGGTGTGTGGGTCAAAGCTTGCTGCAGGAACTGCTACAGGAACAATCCATACACCCTCAGCATCAGCCTTTACACTAACAGGCTTGCCTGCAATCCAGTCACAAGCAACAGATACCTTAGCCTTTGGCTTAGCATAACCCCAGATATTAACGGTGCTATTCTGCTGAAGCACCATATTATCACCAATAGCCGATGGAATCTCCAAAGACTTTGGAAGCTCAGCAGTCTGTGCTGAGAGATTAAATGCAACGAACAGTAGCGATACTGCAATTGCAAAGAAACGAGTGAATTTTTTCATAAATACTTTCTATTTAGGTTGAATATTTTTGCAAATGTAACATTTTTTTCTCTATCTTTGATAAAAATTTACAAAAAAACATTGGCGTTATGAGAAGAGCTTTGCTTTTATTAATATTGATTATGTTCTCAACACCTCTAATTTTTGCACAGAAAAAAGGGGGTAAGAATCCTATCCCAGAGGAGCTTATGACCCCGACACTTAGCTTTGCGCAGAGGTTAGAGAGTAGCTATAAGGAGTTTTATCAGTGTGGTGGAGTCTTTGAAAAACTCTATCTGATGACAGACAAACCATACTATAGTGCCGGTGAGACTATCTTCTTTAGTGGTTACCTTGTTCACGCTACGCTGCTGACCCGTAACTCATCATCAATGTTTGTCTATGCAGAGCTTATTTCGCCAGAGGGTGTGCTTATTGAGCGCATTAAGGTTGCTGCAGATCGTAAGCAGTTTGTAGGTACCTTCACGCTCAACCCTCGCCTTACTTCGGGTAGATATACCCTTAGAGCATATACTCGCTGGATGACTAACTTTGATATGGGCTACTTCTACACGCGCGAAATATATATAGGTAACTATATCGACGATGCTGTGCAGACAACGGTAACATATCAGATTGCAGATAATGGCTATGTTGTTGCATCGCTTAAGGTCTATGACCAGTACTCAATGCCGATAGTCAGCACTCCGGTGAAGTATCGCACAGTTATCGCGGGTAAGTCTCGTTCCGGTACGGCGAGAACAAATAGCGAGGGTATTGTAAACATACGTTTCCGCCCATCGGAGGATGTGAATGACTGTATGGAGATTCGTATTCGCGCCAATAGCCGCGATTTGCAGCGATATATCCAGCTACCATCCTTCTCGTCAGATTACGATGTTCAGTTCTGTCCTGAGGGTGGAAATCTTATCGCAGGTATGGTTCAGGTTGTTGCCTTTAGGGCGCAGAGTGCTAATGGTCGAAGCAAGGAACTTAAGGGTGTACTCTATAACTCTGCAGGTGAAAAGATTGACGAGCTCTCTACTGTTCATAGCGGTATAGGTCGTTTTGTTATCCGAGTAGCGGCAGGAGAGAGTTACTATGCCGAATTTACATCTGATGAGGGGGTTGTTAAACGTTTTAACCTTCCTCAAGCAGAGCCTCATGGTGTTGCGCTCAGAGTGTTACGTCAGAGTGATGGCTTTGCAATCCTTGCGCAGCCGTCGCCAGGGGTTGATATCTCTCAGTATGTTGCGGTTATCCACTCTCGTGGTGCTGTGATGAGCGTGGTTGATAACCTCTCAAGGGCTATTCGAGTGCTCAATAAGGATATGTTTGACGGTATTGCACAGGTATCCATCGTTGAGCGTAATAGTGCGACAATAGTTGCTGAGCGACTATTCTATGTTCGCGATAACAGATACGCCAAGGCGGTAATTAAGACCGACAAACCTAAGTATGACCGTCGTGATAGGGTGGCAATGTCTATACAGATTACCGACTCGGACGGTAAGCCTACAACCGGTAACTTCTCGCTCAGCGTGACCGATAAGAGCGTTGTTGAACATAATGCGGGCGAGCAGAATATTCTATCCTATATGCTACTTAGCTCCGACCTTAAGGGCGAGATTGAGAATCCGGGACAGTATTTTGTCGATTCAGAGCCTAAGACGCTTGATAATCTTGACCTTATAATGATGACTGGAGGCTGGAGAAGATATTCACTCAGCTCTGTATTGGAGGGTAAGCACCCAAGAATCCTATATCCAATGGAGGACTCTGAGCGTATACGTGGCTCGGTATTCGGTCTTATTGGTAGGGCTAAGAAGCCAAGCGTGGTGCTTATGAACCCTAAGACTAAGTATGTAGAGCAGTTTGAGCTTAATGAGTACAATAACTTTATCATTGCAGGCCTTGAGAGCAAGGAGGATACTCAATATATCGTTCAGGCACTCAATAAGAAGGGTCGCGATAATACTGTTCGCATAGAGATTGAGACTGAGAACTTCCCGGTAACAACTTCATCTCACATCCGCGAGTTCTACCTCTCGCCGGCTATGCCTATCCCATCTACATTCCTTACTCGTGCAAAGGAGCGTTACTTCTATGAGGGTGGTGAGCGAGTTATTGATATTGAGGAGATTGTTGTTATGGGTCGTCGCACTATGCCATTCTTTGCCACAGCCACCGCAGGTAGTATGTTGCATGGAGATTTGTCGCGTTTCGCTACCGTCTATGATGCTCTTGCAACATTTAAGGAGTTGGATGTTGTTGGCTCAACAGTAACTACTAAAAACCACTACGCAGCGCGTGATATGCGCATGTCGTTCCATGAGGAGAATTTGGGCGATGATGAGACCGAAACAGATGCTCAATTCTTGACAACAGTGCCATCTATTGAGCGCGATATTAATGTGCCGGATGTATATATTAATGGTAAGCTGGCAGATATTGAGGATTTGGGCAACTACGATACAAAGTATGTAGAGCGACTCTCATTTGCTGATGGTAAGGCGGCAACAATGCTCGGACTTGCTGCGCAGCAGGGTGCAATTCTGATGGAGGTGAGCCGTGAGGGTATGGTTAATATGGTGGATACAGATGCAATGGCGCGCGTGCTTATCCGTGGTAGCCACAAGCCTGCGGAGTTCTATAAGCCTAAGTATCCAACTGCAGACTCTCGCTTGACATCTGTGCAGGACCTTCGCTCTACAATCACCTGGGAGCCACTTATTCGTCCAACTGAGACCGGCTCGGCTTATGTTACATTCTATACAGCCGACCGTTCGTCAGAGTACAATGCAATCCTTGAGGGTATAACAGACAGTGGTGAGTTGGTATATACTCAGATTAGCTTCTAATAGAGCGTTAGATTATACACTACAAAAACAGAGGGCGACCAAACGGTCGCCCTCGTTTATTGGATAGATAAAGTATCAAATTACTTCTTCTCCAACTGAGCCTTAAGCTCTGCAAGACCAGCGATGTCACCGAGAGTAGTGCGCTCAACTGCCTGCTGAATCTTCTTAACTGAAGACTTAGTAGCCTCAGCAGCAGCCTTACGCTCTGCCTTCTCAGCAGCTACAGCCTCACGACGAGCCTCCTCGAAAAGACGGCTGTGTGAAAGAGTGATGCGCTTAGTTGCCTTAGAGAAGTCAATTACCTTAAACTCTGCAGTCTCACCAGCCTTAAGAGTTGTGCCATCCTCCTTAACGAGCTGCTTTGCAGGAGCGAAGCCCTCTACATTCTCAGCAAGTGATACGATAGCGCCCTTGTCAGTAACCTCAAGGATAGTACCAGTGTGAACTGTATCTACAGCATACTGCTGCTCGATAGCGTTCCATGGGTTCTCCTCAAGCTGCTTGTGGCCAAGGCTAAGACGACGGTTCTCCTTGTCAATCTCAAGAACGATAACCTCGATGTCAGCACCTACAGATGTGAACTCATTTGGATGCTTAACCTTCTTAGTCCAAGAGAGGTCAGAGATGTGGATAAGACCATCGATACCCTCCTCAATCTCAACGAATACGCCGAAGTTAGTGAAGTTGCGAACCTTAGCAGTGCACTTTGTGCCTACAGGATACTTAGTCTCGATGTTCTCCCATGGATCAGCAGTGAGCTGCTTGATACCGAGTGACATCTTGCGCTCCTCGCGGTCGAGTGTAAGAACTACAGCCTCAACCTCGTCACCAACCTTCATGAAGTCCTGTGCCGAACGCAAGTGCTGGCTCCAAGACATCTCCGAAACATGGATAAGACCCTCTACACCTGGAGCGATCTCAACGAATGCGCCGTAGTCAGCCATAACAACAACCTTACCCTTAACGGTGTCGCCAACATTCAAGTTAGCATCGAGAGCCTCCCAAGGGTGAGCTGTGAGCTGCTTCAAACCGAGAGCGATACGCTTCTTGGTCTCATCGAAGTCGATGATAACAACCTGCAACTTCTGGTCGAGTGC
>JAEIGA010002862.1_pt1 | contig 27243 bp, 22 predicted proteins | sample 9270691 | NCBI WGS metagenome assembly JAEIGA01 (sample SAMN17057246, study PRJNA624740) | gut metagenome | biome: biome; isolation source: fecal sample | host: Bos grunniens | place: China: Xizang | collected 2019 | reverse complement strand
TTCCAGTTAATGCAACTCTTAAAACAGTACTTACATCTCCAACATGAGCTTTATACATTTCTGGATTTGCTTTAAATTCTTTAACTTCAGTTGCATATCCCAATTCACCTGATAAATCTTTTATTTTATCAAACCATGTTTGTTTATCATCATTTTCATCATAATATTTTTCAAAATATGCTTTTACTAATTTTGAAACTTCTTCTTTATCTGAAATATTTTGATATTCATAAGAAATATCAGCATTTAAAAATTTATCATCATACATATAACTAATTGTATTTTTAACATCTGACCATTTAGCTATATCTTTTCTAGGTTTTGCGTTTCCTCTTTCAATACCTAATACTTTTAAAGAATATTCTTTATCTAAAAGCATATCTTTTAATTCTTCATCATATTCTTCAGCCCATACAGACACAGCAGCATAAACTTCTTCAGCAGTATATTTTGATATTACAGTTTTAGAAACATCAAGCATTTTTACCATATCAAATAATGCACCACTAACCCCCATTTTCTTAATATCAAATTCAAATTCCATCATTGGAGTTAATGGATTTTGTTTTCTCCAGATTTCAAAATTTGAATTTGCTATATTCATTAAATATTCTTTAACAGCTTCTTTTGGAATTCCTTCTTCTTTATAATAGTTAACTGCTGCTTCAGGATCTTTTCTCTTACTTAATTTTCTTTTTCCCTCTCCATCCATTTTCATCATTGGAGCAATATGAGCATATCTAGGTGCTTTAAATTCCAAACAATAAAATAATTGTAAATGAAGTGGAACTGAAGATAACCATTCATCTCCACGAATTACTAAATTTGTTCCCATTAAGTGATCATCTATAGCATGTGCAAAATGATATGTTGGAAGTCCATCTGATTTTATAATTACTATATCTTGATCATTTTCTGGAAAATCAACATTTCCTTTTATAACATCTTTATGTTTGATTTTTTTATCAGGATTTCCTGGTGATTTAAATCTAACTATAAAGCTATCTCCATTTTTTATTTTTTCAGCTGCCATTTCAATTGGCATATTTCTACATCTTGTCCATTTTCCAAAATAACCAGTTCTTTCTTTTGCTTTTTCTTGATTATTTCTAATTTCTTCAAGATCTTCTGGTGAACAGAAACAAGGATATGCTAATCCTTTAGAAATAAGATGTTTTGCATAAGCTTGATATATATCTTTTCTTAAAGACTGTTTATATGGACCATAATTTCCGATTTCTTCATCTTTGCTAATCATTGTTTCATTTGGCATTAAATCATAATCTTTTAAAGCACTAATAATTTCTTCAGCACCATTTTCAATTTCTCTTTTTTGATCTGTATCTTCTATTCTTACAAAAAATACACCTTCTGTTTGTTCTGCCATTTTTATTGCAACTAATGATTGGTATAAACCTCCAATATGAACAAATCCTGTTGGACTTGGAGCAAATCTTGTTACTACAGCTCCTTCTTTTAATTCCCTAGCTGGATATTTTTCTTCATAATAAGAAATATCCTTTGCATCAGGAAAAATTAAATCTGCTAATTCTTTTAAATCCATATAAATCCCTCTTTCTTCTTTATTATAATGTTTACATATTATACCAAATAAACTGTGTATTTTCAACAAAAATATTAAGAAATTAGATTTTATATATTTTATTATTTACCACAAGTACCATCACAAGATGAATGATGATAATAAATAATTTCTTCTGGAGCAGGTTTTCCTATCGGTTCTGGCATAGTGCTATGTACATAATTAGTTGCACACGAAATACATAAAGTTTTTATCTTTACAGAAAGCATTTCATTTATCGTACCATTAGATACATACAATATTGATTCAGGTATATATATATATTCAATACTATTTGTAAAACATTTTATTGTTGTATGATTAAAACCAGTTAACGTTTCTGGAAGTATTCCTTTAGAAAAAGTAGTAACTTTAGTTCCATTATAAACACCAACAAATTGTTCTATTGCATATTGTGGAATTACTGGAGTTTCTATCATATTTGAACAACCATAAAAAGCTTTAAATGCAGATGTAACCTTTACTCCACAAATACTTTCAAGAATTGGTTCATACGTTTCTTTTGTTTTATCTACTGCTTCAAATCTCCAACCAGTTTGATTATATGTTCCATTTGGCGGATACAACGCTGCATTTCCATAATCACAATCTTTCATTGTATACATATAATCGCCGTAATAATATGTATCTTTTAACATTATGGTTTCTGGAAATGGATCTCCTGGCCCTAATTCATAAGATACATTATCTGTTGTAAGAAGACCATTAATTGTTACAACACCTGCAGCTTCATGCACAAAACGTCCACCTTCTGGAATTATACCACTATGATGTAATTCTGGTGCATCATGATTATATTCAATTTCTTCTTCCTTTTTTTCATTTCCAGTTAAAGTATCAATACGATCAATTGCACTTTGCATTCCTTCTTCTTCATTTGCTTGTGCAGAAGCTGTTTTTTCCTTAGCATTTGATGCTTTAGAAATTAAACCATCATCCCCTGTAACTAAACTAATACTAACTCCTGCTAAAATTAATAATACAATAATTGTTATTACTAAAGCTATAAGTGTTATTCCTTTTGTTTTTTTCATTTTCTCCTCCTTAGTTAAAATATATAAACGCAAAAATGAAAGATAGTTCTTCTATCTCTCATTTTCCCATAATTAATAAAGCTCTTATGCCCTTTTTATTTTCTATTAAATTATCACCGTGTGTATACATTCTCAAGCTTTCTAGCGTTCATATATCCTCACAAAATCTTATTTTATATTAAAATTTTATAAATAATAATTATTTTTGTCAATTTATTTTCACAATTTACTTTTTTAATTGACATTAATAATTCAAAATGTTAATATGTGTATAGAAAAATTTTTTCAAATTAAATATAAGGAGCTTTAAAATGAAATATAAGAGAATTTTATTAAAAGTAAGTGGTGGAGCCCTATCAGGTGGTAATGAATGCTTCAACAAAGAAGGTTTAGAAAAAATCACAGACGAAATCATTAAAGCAAGTAATGCAGGTGTAGAAGTTGCAGTTTTAGTTGGTGGTGGTAATATCTTTAGAGGAAAAACTGCTAGTGATTGGAATATCGAAAGAGCTGAAGCTGATAATATCGGTATGATGGCTACAATAATTAACAGTTTAATTTTAAGAGGAGCATTAGTTTCAAAAGGAGCTCATGATTTAAGAGTTATGACTGCTATTCCTATGGATACTGTTGCTGAACCATATATAAGATTGAGAGCAGTTCATCATTTAGATAAAGGTAAAATTGTTGTATTTGGTGGTGGAATTGGTCAACCATTTGTTACAACTGATTATGCTTCTTTACAAAGAGCAATTGAAATAAGAGCTGATGTTGTTCTTATGGCAAAACAAGGAACAGATGGTGTTTATACAGATAATCCAAACACAAATCCTGATGCAAAAAGATATAAAACACTTTCTTGCGAAGATGCAATTAATAAAAACTTAAAAGTAGCTGATCAATCAGCCTTCATTTTAGCTAAAGATTATAATATGCCAATGTATATATTTGATTTTAATCAAGAAAATTCAATTTTAGATGTTTGTTCTGGTAAAAACATCGGAACTTATGTTGGAAATGATTGTGAATCTGAATTATATTAAAATATAAATATAAAAAAAGTCAGTACAAAATTTGTACTGACTTTTTATTATTTATATCAATTTTATTTACGTTTTTTTGTAACAGCTAATCCTACTAAAGAAATCATTATTACACAAACAACAATTGATTTTGAACCAGTTTTTGGTGATTCATCTTTTTCACCTTCAGCTGAAGTAGCAACATCTTTTACTATTGCATATTCTGAGAAATGTTCTAATTCAAGAACTATTTTTCCATCAACATATTTAAATGGAATTTCTTCAATTTTTCCATCATCAGCTATATATACAACTTTATAATCTTCTACTTTTGAGTTTTCAGCTGGAGCAAATGGAACTTCAACAGTAACTTTTCCACCTTTGAAATCACTAATTGTTTTTCCATCTGCTAAAATTTGTGCTGAAAGCACCATAGCAACTTCTTTATCTTTTATTGCTTCTTTTTGAGTTTCAGTTAAAGCTTCTTCTTCTACTTTAACGACTTCAATTATAACACTTTCTACATCTTCTGCTTGTGTAACAACTTCTGCTAATGTTGCATTATCAATTGTTATTACTACATCTGATGTTTCAATTGCAAGTTCTTTATCAGAACCAACTAAATCAGTTAAAGAACCAACTGGTAATGTAACTGAAGATACTCCTTCTTGTTCTACTGGTATTACAACAGTTGCATCATTTCCAGCTTCTGTAATAGCTTTATCTATTGCATCTGCTGATACATTAGCATTGCTTTCTACAACTTCTATTAATTTAGGTATAACTAAATCTGTAAGTTCTGTTGTTGCAGCTTCATCTGCAAAAGTTTTTTCACATGCATCACATACCCAATGAGCTTTTGTTCCATTTTCTGTATATGTAGCTGGAACTTCTTTAACTTCTGTACAATCTAAGTGAGCACATACAACTTCATACCAATCTCCATCTTGTACAACTTTATATCCTTCTGCAACTATAACTTCTGTTTTTCCTGCTGGTGCAACTTTTGTATTAGATGGATCAAATTTATAGAATCTTCCACCTTTTACTGTAATTTTACTATTTGTATTATCTTTACAATTTAATGTCCATTGTGGTGTTACTGATTTAAATGTACCACCATTTATAATTATCTCAGAGTCAACACCTGCATATATTAAATCTGAATGATCAGAACCATCTGAGCCATGTGTATATGTTCCACCATTTATTGTGATTGTAGTATTATTATTAGCATAAACTGCCATTGAATATCCATCATCTGGACAAACTTGTCCATAAACAGTTCCATCTCCATTAATAGTTAAGTTAGCATTGTCATGAGCATAAATTGCTCCATAGCAACCATTTGCTTTGAAATCTCCACTTAAAGTTAATGTTTCTGTTACTCCATTATATTCTTTACAATCATTTAATTTTTGTACTTCGTACCAATCTCCATCTTGTACAACAGTATGTGTTGAAGGAACTATAACCTCTCCATTTCCAACATAGTTTGCACTATCGCTATTTCCTGCTACAGCTGGATTAAATTTATAAAATCTTCCACCTGTTACTGTAATTGTACTTCCTGAATTATCACTACAATTCAAAGTAAATTTAGGTTCTGAATTTTTAAATGTTCCACCATTGATTACTATTTTTGCTCCACCTTTAGCATATATTAAATCTGCTTTTTCATCTGGTGTAAGATCATTTGTAAAGTTTCCTCCATTAATTGTTACAACAGTATTTGCATCTTTCGCAAATATAGCCATTGCCCATTCTGATATATTTCCAGCACTATCAGTATGTTTATGACCACAAGTAAGGGCGTGAATATTTCCGCCATTAATTGTAACATTTGCTCCATTATAAGCATAAATTGCACCATCACAACCATTTGCTGTAATATCTTCATTTAATACATGTGTTCCACCAGCTAATGTTTTTACATCATCAGCTGCAAAAACAGTTATAGGTGCTAAACATAATAGTATAATCATTAATACTATTAATATTTTTTTACTTTTTAGCATATTAAATTGCCTCCTTTTTAATATAATTCTACATTTACAAGTATACATCTAAAAATATAATTTTTCTATATATGCAATCAAAATGAAATATAAATGTAATATAAAAAATGAAGTAATAAAACATTTTATTACTTCATTTTAAAATCTTCTAATTTTTATTTAAAACATTTATCTAATTCTATTTGATTTATCCATACTATCTAAATTATCTAAAGCTTTCCCAGTTCCTATTGCAACACATGAAACTGCATCTTCAGCAATCATAACATTGATACCAGTTTTTTCTTGAAGAAGTTTATCTAAGCCATCTATTAAACATCCTCCACCTGTCATATAAATACCTTTATCACTAATATCAGCTGCAAGCTCTGGTGGCGTTCTTTCTAATACTGAATGAACTGCATCAACAATCATCATAACAGGTTCTTCTAAAGCTTCCATTATTTCACTTGAAAAAATTGTAATTGTTTTTGGAAGACCTGTTGATAAATCTCTACCTCTAACATCCATTTCCATATCTTGAAACTTAGGATATACACAACCTATTCCTACTTTTAACTCTTCAGCTGTTCTTTCACCTATTATTACATTATGTTTTTTCTTTATATATTTAACAATATATTCATCAAATTTATCACCAGCTACTTTTAATGATGTACTAACTACTGCTCCGCCTAATGAAATAACAGCAATATCTGTTGTACCTCCACCAATGTCTACTATCATATTTCCACATGGTTTAGAAATATCAATTCCTGCACCAATTGCTGCTGCAATTGGTTCTTCTATTAAATATACTCGTCTAGCTCCCGCATTTGAAGCAGCATCTATAACAGCTTTTTTTTCAACCTCTGTTACTACTGATGGAATACATATCATAATTCTTGGTGCAAATAAAAATCTTCCACCTATTTTATTTATAAAATATTTAAGCATTTTTTCTGTAATTGTATAATCTGAAATAACTCCATCTCTTAATGGCCTTGTGGCAACAATATTTCCCGGTGTTCTTCCAAGCATTCGTCTAGCTTCATGTCCAACTGCCACAACATCACTAGTAATATTATTAACAGCAACTACAGATGGTTCTCTCAAAACAATACCTTTACCTTTTACATATGCAATTACTGTAGCTGTACCTAAATCAATTCCAATATCTTGTCCAAACATGAATCTCCAACCTTCCCGTATTACATTTATGTTACGATTATATTACACATACTGTAAAATATCAAGTATAAATTTCTTTTTTTAACTATTATTTTTCGATATATTTTAAAATATATTTTTCCAAGTTAAACTTTGTTTTTCTGTAATATGTTTGAGTAAAAATTCAGCTTCATTAATAGAGCTTATTGCATCAGTATAATTTGCAATTTCAATTTGTTTATTTAATAAATTTATTTTATCTGAAACTTTTTCTATTTCATCATGCTCGATGTAAAATGATAATATATTATCTTGCTTTCTCCACTTTTCTAAAACCTTTTTTGATATTTTTCTAATATCTTTTTCTATATTTTTTCCTAAAACAAATTCATTATCAACATATCCTTCTTCAATTTTTTTATTAACTATTTCTAATTCTTGATTAACTTCATTTACTACTTTATTGGTATAATTTTCTGTCATAAAATCTAAAGAAATTACAAAAAATACAACTATAATAATTATCAATATTTTTTTCATTTCTTCATCTCCTTTTTTTGACAAAATATTTTATTATTTGCATCAAAAGTCACTATCAAAGCTTCTTCTGGTTTCATATTAAATTTACCTACTTCTTTCTCTAACCATTCTTTAGTCTTAGAAATTTTATTCAAATTTTCATAAAGAATTTTTCCATCTATAACCAAATCATATGGAATACCACTATATTCAGCTTTTATATTTAAATCTTCTAAACTAACTACTTTCTTTTCAGGTTTGGTTATAACGCTTATCTGTCCATTTGTTTCTAAAATAGCATATTCTACATCTCCTAAATTAAATATATTATTCCCTCTTAACCTTTCTTGTAATTCGTTTATTGTAAAATTTTCTTTTTTCAAAACTCGTTCATCTATTTTACCTCTATAAATTAAAATAGATGGTTTGCCACATAAAATTTCTCTTATTTTTATACTTTTTATATTAATAGTTGAAATTAATAAATGCATTACCAATAAACTTAGTATTGGAATTACACCATAACTTATTGGTGTTCCTGGTTCTGACATGGGAGTTGCAGCAAGATCTGCAATCATTATTGAAATTGCAAGTTCAAATGGTTGAAGTTGGCCAATTTCCCTTTTCCCCATTAATCTCATAACTATTAATACCAGTACATATAAAAGAATCGCTCTTATGAAAATTAAAAGCATATTTCACCTCTTTAAAATATTTTATATTTTCCAGTATATTTTTTGTAAAAATATTTAAAATATACTTATATAATTATTTTTATTTAATAAAAATGATTATAATTTTCAAGGAGGTTAGAAAATGGAAAACAATAATTCTACTATTGGAGAAAATAGTAACGGAATGGGTGCTATAGGACAAATTATTGCTAGATTTATAGTTTCCGCTATTATTTTAGGAATTACAGCCTTTTTCACACCTAATTTTTCAATTAGCAATATCTGGGCATTAGGCCTAGCTGCAATTGTTTTAACAGTTATGGATTATATTATAGTTAAAGCAACTGGTCTTCATGCTGTAGCTTTTGGTAAAGGTTTTGTTGGCTTTGTTTTAGCTGTTGTAACTCTATATGCTACACAATTTTTTGTTGCCGGTTACTCAATTAGTTGGGTAGCTGCCATAATAGGAGCCTTAATTTATGGTGTAATTGATTATATTTTACCAGGTGAACAAGGTATGTAGTACAGCAAAAAGGACACTTATGAAATATACATATATTTCATAAATGTCCTTTTCTATTTTTACAATAAATAATTCTTTTTAAATAACTTTATTATTAATTATCTAGAAAATAAACTTTTTATTTTATTAAATATTTTTTGATACCATTTTAATTCATCTTGTTTTATTAACGAAAGATTTTGTGGAATCTCATCTTTAATAATATCACCAGAATAATTTTCTGTTAACGGATTACTTGCTGTTTTTACTGTAGTAGTTTGTTCAAAAATCTTATCTGGATTATATTTTTCTCTAAGCTCTTCTTGATATTTTTGTTCATTTTCTTCAATCAATTCATTAAATCTTTGCTTTTCTTCTGCTGAACACCAATAATCTCGATAAATCAATGCAAGTATTCCACGAGCTTCTTCTGAAATAGCCTGTTCAGCATATGACTTAGAATAATCTAAATTAACTTTTTTTCCTAATTCATCTGCTTTTTCTTGAAGTAATTCTATTAATTTATTAGGTATTTTAGCTAACAATGATACTTCTGTATTCTCTAATACAGCAATTGTTTCTGCAGCTATTAAAGGTGTTATAATTTCTTCCATAACCCTTACTCACTTTCTTTTGTATAAATTTATTTTTCTTCTATTTGTGGCATTTGTTGTTCACCTAGTTTTACGTGTTCACCAGGATGCCTACTCATAGTTTTTAACGCAGAAAAAATCTTAGATATTTTTTCACTTCTTAGTGGTCTATCTCTTAATGAAGCCTCATATGCCTCTCTATCATACATATATCTTGATACATGTATTTCATTTTCCATAGCATTAGTTTCTCTACATAATGGAATAGTTAGTATTTCAGCACCTATTGTTTTTTCTAAACAAGCCTTTAATGCAACCATATTTTCTATTACTTCAACTACTTTACCATCTGGAAAATCACTTCTATAGCCATTACATTCAGCTAATTCATAAATAAGACTAGTTTCTGTTCCATCTAATAAAATATCATCACCTAAAACTGCTCCCATTTTACTAATATCTGTAGTACCAGCCAAAAAAGGATTTCCTCTTGTTCCATTCTTTTCAGACATGTATTGTCTGTATAATTTTCTCATTTGATTATTTCTTTTAGCTACAAATTCATCTTTAGACATTCTTCCACTTACTGCACTATATTTTTGTTCAAATATAGAATTTTTCCAAAGTCCTAAAGTTTGTCTTCCTTTTAATGTGTCTTGTAACCACCCTATACCTTCATCATATGTCATAATTTATCTCCTAAATTATTTTTTATTATATCCTACTTTATTTACTTGTCTTGCTCTGCCAAAAGCCAAAGTATCTTCTGAAACATCTTCTGTAATTGTAGAACCAGCAGCTATTTTAACATTATTTCCTAATTTTACTGGTGCTACTAAATTTACATTTGAACCAATAAAACAATTATCTCCAATAATAGTTTTATGCTTGTTTTTACCATCATAATTACAAGTAATAGTTCCACAACCTATATTACAATTTTTACCAACTTCACAATCACCTAAATATATAAAATGTGGTACCTTAGTATTTTCATCAATTTTTACATTTTTTAGTTCTACATTATTTCCAACTTTAACATTATTAGATATTACACATTTTTCTCTTACATTAGCATTTGGCCCAATCTCACAATTTTCTCCAATTACAACACCACTTTTAATTATTGTATTTGGATGTATGACTGTGTCCATACCTATTACAACATCATCATAAATATATGTTGAAGATGCATCTTCAATAGTTACACCTTTTCTCATATGTTCATTATTTATTCTCATTCTTAAAACTCTAGTTAATAATTCAAGTTGAGATCTATCATTTACTCCTAAGATTTCAGTATTATCTTCAACTATCATAGCTCCTGTTTTTAAACCTTTTTCATTCATAATCTTAATAACATCTGTTAAATAATATTCTTTTTGAGCATTATTATTATTAACTTGTTTTAAAGCTAAAACTAATTCTTCTATATCAAAACAATATATACCAGAATTAATTTCTTTTATTTCTTTTTGACGAATATCAGCATCTTTTTCTTCAACTATTTCTCTAACACTACCACCTTGATCACGAATAATTCTTCCATAACCTGTCGGATTATCATAAACAGCTGTTAATACTGTAGCATATTCTTTATTACTAATACTTTTTGAAATTAAACTTTTTAAAGTTTCTGGTCTTATAATAGGAACATCTCCATAAAGAATTAAAACTTTACCTTGTTTTCCTTTTAAAAATTCTTCAGCTTGCATAACAGCATGACCTGTTCCTAAAAGTTCTTCTTGATATGCATATTTAGTTGAATCCCCTAATACTTCTTGAACTTGTTCTTTTAAATATCCAACAACTGTTATTATTTCATCAGATTCTATCTTTTGTGCTAATTCTACAACTCTTTTAACTAATTCTTTATCATAAATTTTTTGAACTAATTTTGATTTTTTAGAATTCATTCTAGTTCCTTTTCCTGCTGCCATTATAAGAGTTATTACATTTTCATTTTCGCCATCAATATTCATATATTTATACCTCATCACTTTTTGTTTAATTATATGTGAATTCTATCATAATTATAATTTAAATACAATAATTTCATAAAAAAACACTTTAAACATTAAAAAAAGACGAGAAATCGGAAATGCTCGCCTTTTTTATTTTATTCTCTTTCATCAATTTCTGGTGGTGGAGGTGGTGCTAAATTTTCAGTTTGATTATCTGTACTTTGAGAAAATCCTTCTGAAGGCATACCTTCTGGTAATATACCTGCACCTTGAGCAAGTGCTATTTCTGCTATTTCTGTTTTTTTCATATCTTTATCGTTTTTTACTTTATCAACTATAATTTTTGCAATTATAGCTGCACCTGCTGCTAATCCTGCAATTGTTAAAGCTTGTGCTGCTGCACTTGAAGCAATTACAGAAGCAACTGTTACCGCTCCACTTTCTATTGTAGGTAATAAAGTTGCAATTTTTTCAGCAACAACAGCTCTTATTGGTGCTCCCTTTTTAAATAAACAAACCTCTACTAATTTTTGCGCTAATTCCTCTTTAATCATATTTTTTACAAAAGGAATTACATTTCTTATTCCTTTTGTTTTCTTTTGTGTAGGTGCTACAACATTTTTTTCAAACTTATCTTTACCATTTATTTTATTAGTAAATTTTTGAAAAATTTTTGTTAAGAAATTTTCTTTATTATCTGATTTAGTTAAACTTTCATCTTCTTTAGTTACCTCTTTAATCGTATTTTCACATTCACTTGAAAGACTATCTATATATGCCATTATAGCATCAGCACTTTCAGCAAGTTTTTTGGCATCTTCTAAACTTGCCCCTGTTATTTCTTCTCTTGTAAAAGACAAGCTTTCATATACTTCATCAGATAATTCTAAATCTCTAGATGCATTTTTCAAACATAAAGCACTTATTTCTTTAATTTCTTTTTCATGAGTTTGCATATATGCTACAATTGCTGCTGTTTGTCCATTTTTATACAAAGTACGTATTTCTTCTAAAACAGTTCTATAATCTTTTACTGCATCAGTTGCCAATTCAGGACTCACACCATATCTAGTAGCTGAAATTTGAATTTCTGCTTCTTTATTTTCAACACTAGTATCTATACTTTTTGATGTTACTAAATCAAATTTTCTTCCCATCAAAGTAAGCATTTGAGAAGAAATTTCTTTATCTTCATTTAAAAGAGGAATCAATTCATCTGTATTCCCATTTAAAGCCACTTCTTTTATTCTTTCTCTTAATTCTGTTAATTTTTCTTCTAAAAAATTTAAATATTCTTGCAATTTTTCTACATTTAGATTATTTAGATCCACTAATTGGCCATCAATAAAAATTGTTTCAGAATTATTACTCATCTTAAGTATCCCCAATTCTACATTTTTTATAAATATACATATACATTATATACATACACATTTTATAAATCAATTATTATAAAATTAAAATTATGTTACATTTTTTTATCTTTTGTAATAAATGCAATATTTTCGATTTCAACAAAATACATAAAAAAATAGCACTACCTACAATTTTGTAAGCACTGCTATAATTTATGGTGGCTCGAAGTGGAATCGAACCGCTGACACGGGGATTTTCAGTCCCCTGCTCTACCAACTGAGCTATCGAGCCTTATATAAAAAATATCTAGCTTAACTAGATAATTTTTATGGCGACCTGGAACGGGCTCGAACCGTCGACCTCCGCCGTGACAGGGCGGCATTCTAACCAACTGAACTACCAGGCCATAAATTAAATGGTGGTCGCTATAGGGATCGAACCTATGACCTCCTGCTTGTAAGGCAGATGCTCTCCCAGCTGAGCTAAGCGACCATTTTTTTATTTTTTATTTATCTCTCCGACGAAAATTATTTTAACACACCCATATTATTTTGTCAACACATTTTTTTACTTTTTTTAAAAGTTTTTTATTAATATTTTTAAAAGTTTAAAAAACTCACTATTTAAAAGATTTTGAAAGGTTTATAATAAAATAAACCTTTCAAAATTTTATATTTATTTTCTTAATTTTTTTATTATAATTTAATCATTTAATAATTCTTTTGCTTTTTCTAATTGTGTATCTATTCCATTTTGAACATCTTCTTGTGAAAGTTCTACTTCATAGTTTGGTGATATTCCTACTTTATTAATTCTATTATTATTTGGAGTAAAAAATTCTTGTGTTGTTAATTTTAAAGCACCACCATCAGCTAATTCATAAAAATTTTGTATTACACCTTTTCCATAAGTAGTGATACCGACAATTTCAGCTCTTTTATTATCCTTTAATGCACCAACTAAAATTTCTGAAGCACTAGCTGAATAATTATTTGCAAGAACAACTAATTCAAAATCAAACTCTCTTTTCCCCTCTGCTTTATCTCTCTTTTCTGTTCCATCAGCTGATTTAGTAATAAGTTCTATTTCACCATCATTTAATAACATATCTAACATTTCTAAAGCTTCAGATACATATCCACCTGTATTATATCTTAAATCTAATATTACTTTTGTAACTCCTTTATTCTTTAAATCTGTAAAAGCTTCTTGAAGTTCTTTTGCACATCCTGCATCAAAAGTTGCTAAAGCTACATACCCAATATTATCTTCTAAAATTGTATGTTCAACATGATATACCTTAATATCTTGTCTTTCAAGAGTAAATTCTAATTCCTCTTCTCCTCTATATATTTTAATAGTAACATTAGTTCCATTTTCACCTTTTACTTTGGCTGATACTTCATCAGTTCCTATTCCTAATACTGATTCTCCATCAACTTCAACTATTATATCTTCTTCTTTCAAACCTGCTTTTTCAGCTGGTGAATCAGACATGATACCTACTATAACAGCATTTTTATCTTCATTTTCTGATATATAAATACCTATACCAACATAGTTTCCAAGTTGATTTGACATATATTCTTCAACTTCTTCTTTTGTCATATATACAGAATATTCATCACCCAAACCATTTACAAAGCCTTTTACAGTTTGTTCTATTATTTCTTTTTTACTAATATCTCCTATATATTCATCATCTATCAAATTAGCAAAAGAAGTTAAAACTGTTGATATATCATCAATAGAATCTTTAGCTGATATTATTTCATCTCCATTTTCTAAAACTTTCTCTGTAGCTCTATATAGTTCATCATATTTTTTACCTTCATATATATAGTAAGTAATAGTTACGGATAAAAAAACAGCTATTATTATTGCAATTAAAGCTCCTAATACATATTTATACTTAGTTTGTTTTAATATGTATTCAAATTCTTCTGGATTAATATTTTCTTTATCTTCTATATCAGTATTATCTTTATCTTTTTTCATTTGTCCTCCTTAATTAGGTAAATATTCTGTAGGCTCTACACATTTACCATTTATTCTAACCTCAAAATGTAAATGAGGCCCTGTAGAATTGCCTGTTGATCCAACTAACATAATAGTTTGACCAGCTACTACTTTATCTCCAACTTCAACAGTTCTAGAATTTGGAAGTCCATGTGCATATAAAGTCATTGTACCATCATGATGATCAATTACAACATATTCACCATAACTTCTATATAAACCAAAAGCATTCTTTTTAGCGTCAGATATTACAACCGTTCCTTCTTTTACAGCTAATATTTCTGTTCCTGATACTACTGCAAAATCTACTCCTGTATGCCCAGAATATCCATAATATCCAGTAGTAATATTTTTTCTAGTCTTTCCTAATAATGGTGATATATATCCACATTCACTAGGAGTTAGAGATGCTTTTATCGCATTTTGTTTAGCTAATTCTGCTAATTCTTTTTCTATTTGCTTTTTATCCTCTTCATATTCTGCTAATCTAATTTCTAATTGTTTTTCTTCTTCAGTTAATTTTTCAATTAACTTCACTTTATCTTTTATTAAAATTTCCATAGAAGTTTTTTGCAAAGTTAATCTTTCTTTACTACTTTCTAAAGTTTCATTCTTTTTTGAAATTTCATTTTCTTCTACTTCAACAATTTTTTTTGCATTTTCTACTGCTTTTATTGCTTTTTTATCATATTCTGCAATTTCTTGAACTAAATAATATTTTGAAATAAAATCTGTTAAATCAGACGCTCCTAACAATAAATCTAGATATGTTGTTTTACTTGATTCATACATAGCAATTAATCTTTTTTCTAAAAGTTCTTTTTGTTTATTATAATTTTCTTCTGCTTCTTTTAATTCTTCTTGTTTTTCTTCTAAAATACCTTGTATACTTTCTATACTAATAGTTGTTGTTTCTATTTCAGCTTCATATTCAGAAATTTGAATATTAATTCTATTAATTTGTTCTAAGTTTGTTGTCATTTGCGTTTTTAATCCAGCTATTTCAGTATTAGTGGAATTTATTTGTGCATCAATATTTTCAAGTTTCTCATTTAATTCTGTTTCAGTGACAGCATAAACTCCAGTTAAGCAAAAAAGCATTAACAATAATATTAAAATATATGAAATTTTTCTTAAGTTATTCTTCATATTTTATCACCTAATTTAATTCAACTTTTATTGATTCTAAATCTTCTGGAGCTTTATATGATGTTATATAATCTATAGGATTAACATATACCCCATTAATTATAACTTCAAAGTGTGCATGTGGACCTGTTGAATATCCTGTACTTCCTACTTTTAATATAGAGTCACCTTGTAATACAGTATCTCCAACATCAACTAAAATTTCAGATCCATGAGCATATAAAGTAACAACTCCTCCACCATGATTAATCATTACCATATTTCCATATGCTCCATTATATTCAGCTTTTACTACAACACCATCATTAGCAGCTATAAAATTAGCTCCTAAAGGTGCTCCAATATCTACACCTGTATGTAATTTATAAATACCTGTTATTGGGTGTGTTCTCATTCCAAAAGATGAAGTTATTGAATTATATCCAGGAACAGGCCAAGCCATTTCTCCACCAATATATTCTTCACCAATATTTGCTAATGCAAGTTGTCTTATCTCTAATTCTATTTGTTGAACTTGTTTTTGATATTTTTCAATTTGCGCATATAATTCTAATTCTTGAGCATTTAATGCTGTTACTTTATTTCTTTTTAATATTTCCATATTAGATAAAGCAACTTTATCTTTTTCACATTCTTTCTTAGTTTCTTCTAATTCATTTTTCTTTTCTATTAAACTATTTGTCAAATTTTCTTTTTGTTCTTTAGTTTGTTCAAATTCTCTTAATAATTTTATATCTGCTTCTGAAATTTCTGTTATTAAATAATATCTAGATAAAAAATCAGATAAGTTTTCAGAATTTAATAACACATCAAGATATTTTACTTCTCCCATTTCATACATTGCTACAAGTCTTTTCTCAACTATTTCTTCTTGAGAGATAAATCTTTCTGTCCAAAATTCAAGTTCAATTTCAGTTTCTTCAATATAGTCTATTAAAGCTAATTCTCGCATTTCTAAACTGTCAATTTCTTTTTGCTTATTTAAAATTTTACAACTAATTGTTTCTACTTCTTCTAATGCTTTTGAAAGTTCTCCTTCAATTATACCAATTTGTGCTTGACCTTCTTCAATAGCACTTTCTATTTCATTTTTTTCAAGTTCAAGCTTATCCATATCAGTTAACTCAGTATCGACTTGATTTTCTGTTTCATTAATTACTGTATTAGTTTCATTTGATATAACATTTGAATTTTGTAAATTATTTAAATTATCAGCAAAAACAGACATAGAAAAAGAAAGGAAAAGTACTATAACCATTACTACAACAACTAGTATTTTAGCTATATTTTTCATGGTATATACTCCTCCTTTCAATTATTTAAACATCTAAATATTTATTCATAGATATACTACTTCCAATTATTCCTATACCTATTCCAAGTATTAAATAAACTAAACCTAATGATGTTGCCATTTCTTGGAAATTCATTAATGTTATTCCCATTGATTGCAATACTGTTGAAGAACCAATTTTTTGAATAACCATATCATATAAGAATGATAGTAAAACTATTGTTACTCCTGCTGAAAATAATCCAATTACAATACCTTCTACAATAAATGGAAATTTTATAAAGCCATTTGTTGCTCCAACATATTTCATAATTGAAATTTCTTTTCTTCTTGCATGAACAGATAATTTTATTGTATTAGAAATAATTGTAATAGCCATTATAAGCAATAATACAAAAATTACTATTGTTGCTACTCTAACACCATTAGCAATACTTATTAAAGCTTCAATAGTTTGATTACTACTTCTAACTTCATCAATTAGTTCCCAATTTTTAATAATATTTTCTACTTCTTCAGAATGTTCTAATTCTGTAAGTGTAATTTTATATGATACAGGGAAAATATTATTTTCACCTTCATATCCATCTAATAAATCAGCATCATTTCCTAATGCTTTTCTCATTGTTTCTAAAGCTTCTTGTTTAGATACATAAGTTACTGTAGCAATTTTATCAGTTCCTATATTCCAAATTTTATCTTTTATTTCTTCAACTTGTTCATCGGTTGCTATATTTTGAATATAAACTTGTATACCTTGTGCATTAGAAACTTGTTTTACTATAGAGTTAGCATTTTCACCAATAACAAATGCAACACCAAATATGAACATTGCACATAACATTGTTACAAGTGAAGCCATACTCGCCTTTTTATTTTTAAATACATTTCTAAAACCTTCTCCAATTAAATAGGCTATCTTACTAAATCTCACTTGTATATCCACCTTTCTTATCATCTCTTACTATTACGCCTTTTTCTATTTGAATAACTCTTTTCTTCATTGCATTTACTATATCTTTAGCATGTGTTGCCATTACTACAGTTGTTCCTCTAGCATTTATTTCATTTAATAAACGCATAATTTCCCAAGCTGTTTCTGGATCTAGGTTTCCAGTAGGCTCATCAGCTATTATCATTGATGGATTATTTACTAAAGCTCTTGCTAAAGCAACTCTTTGTTGTTCTCCTCCTGATAGTTCGTTTGGATACATTTTTGCTTTATTACTAAGTCCTACTAAAGAAAGTACCATTGGAACTTGTCTTCTTATATGTTTTGGTGTTGCATTTACTATATGCATTGCAAAAGCAACATTATCATAAACTGTTTTATCTGGTAAAAGTCTGAAATCTTGAAAAACTACTCCCATACTTCTACGTAAAAATGGAACTCTTTTTTCTCTTAAGAATGTTATATCTCTTCCATTTATTATTATATTTCCTTTATTAGCTTCTTCTTCTTTTAGTATCAATTTTATTAAAGTTGATTTTCCTGAACCAGAAGTCCCTACTAAAAATGCAAACTCACCTTTTTCTATTGTAAATGTTGCATTATGAACAGCTTCTACTCCAGTTCCATAAATCTTTGTAACATTTTTAAATTCAATCATTATTTTAGTCCTTTCTATCACATAATGATACATTATAACTCGATACAATAATAACAATAATAATGAAAAAAATCAATAGAAAAAATTATAAAATTGTCGGTAATTTTTGGCTTTTTTAAGTTTTTATAAATTTATAAAAAGAGAAAGAGCAAGACCTTTTGAATCTTGCTCTCCCTCTCATTTCCTTCTTAACTTTCCTTCTTATGCGGACACTTACCATCAAAGCTGTTCTGTTCTTCCTCTGTTGCAGGATACAGTACAAACTCCATGTTGGAAATTTTTTCAAACCCATATCTCTTCAACCGATTCTGCAGCTCTTCAGGCATGTCAGCCTTTGTGGTGAGCCTAAACTCACCTTTGCTGGCCATCTGGCTTGGTACCCAAAAGCCAACGAATTCACACACCGGTGCAAACTTGCATGGTGTTCCTTCGGGGCAGCCCAAACTACCCCCGTGTGGACATCGTCTTTCCATAGACTACGTGCCTCCTTATCTACGTACCAGTCATGGTTTATGTGTTACCAATTGATATTATATCATCAGCAATTTTAATTAGCAAGTATTTATTTTTTCTAATTTATAATCAAAATTAAGTTTTTTTCTAATGTTTACTTATCAAATCTTATTTTTTATTCTATAATCTTCGATTTTCTAATATTTTCTCTGTTTTTAACATTTGTTCCCCTAACTATACTTGTATATCCATATTTGTTTTTTAATTCATCTATAGTTTTATCTAATACACCTTGTTTTTTGTTATCAACATTTTCAAATAATGACATTTGAGCTTCATTTTCATCTTCTAATTTATCAACTCTTATTCCAATTAATCTTACTGGTGTATTTAATTTATACATTTCTCTAAGCAATTCTTTTGCTTTTTTATAAATTTCTTTCGTAGAATCTGTAAGAAAATCTATTTTTCCTTGATGTGAAAAATCAATAAAATCTTTCGTTCTTAACTGAACATTTACACTTCTTGTTAACATTTTCTCTTTTCTCAATCTAAAACACACTTGTTCTGTAAGTTCTAATAATATCTCTTCCAACTTTTCTAAATTTATTATATCATTTGGAAGTGTAATTGATGTTCCTATTCCTTTAGGCTTTTCTGGTTTGTATATAACTTCTGAATCATCTATTCCATTGGCATATTCCCACATTAAATTTCCATGTTTACCAAATTTTTTAAACAAAAGATTTCTATCTGTTCTTGCTAAATCACCAATAGTTTTTATTCTCATATTAAATAATTTAGGAACTGTTTTTCTTCCTAGCATAAATAATTCTTTTACAGGAAGTTTCCACATTTTTCCCTCAATCTCTTCTTTAAATAATGTATGAACTTTATTTGGCTTTTCAAAATCTGATGCCATTTTAGCTAATAACTTATTAGAGGAAATGCCTATATTAACAGTAAAACCTAATTCAGAATATACTCTTTTACTTATTTCATTTGCAATTTCTAAAATATTTTTTCCTTGCAAATATTCTGTCATATCTAAAAAACATTCGTCTATACTATATCTTTCAATTTTATCTGTATATTCTAATAATAATTTATATAAACTATTAGAATATTCTTTATATTTTTGATAATCACCCTTAAAAACCTGTAAATTTGGACATTTTTGTCTTGCCATATATAAAGTCTCACCAGTATAAATTCCACAAATCTTAGCTTTCATACTTTTAGCTAAAACTATACCAGAACGTCTTTCTTCATCTCCACCAATAACTGCTGGAATTTCTCTTATATCTACGGTTTCACCATTTTTTAATCTTTCTAAGGCTGTCCAACTAAGAAAAGCATTATTAACATCTACATGTAATATTTTTCTTTCCATAATTAAACCTCCTTTTTTAAATTTTCATTTAAGCCACTTTACTATTTTGAATTAATTCTTTGGCATGTTCAATAGATATTTGACTAATATTACCACTTGATATTCTAGCAATTTCTTTTATAAAATCTTCATCTTCTAATATTTTTATTTTTGTAATTGTTTGAGAATTTATTACTTCTTTATATGCAAATAAATTATATTCACTACTTGCAGCAATTACAGCAAGATGTGTTACTACAAAAATTTGATGATTTTTAGCGATTTTCCTCATTTTTTCACTAACGGCTTTTGCAGCCACACCACTAATTCCAGTATCAATTTCATCAAAAATTATTGTAGAGATTTGATCTACTTCTGTTAATACTGTTTTTATAGCTAACATAATTCTAGAAAGTTCTCCACCTGAAGCTGTTTTTGATAAAGATTTAAATTCATCACCTATATTAGTACAAATTAAAAATTCAATTTTATCAAAACCATTCTCATTTAATTTTTCTTCCATATTTATTTTTACTTTAAATCTAGCATTATTCATTTCTAAATCAATTAATTCACCATTAATATTTTGAGATAAAATTTCACCAAATTTTTCTCTATTTTCATGCATTTTTATAGCTAGTTTTTCTAATTCTAATTTTATTTTAGAAATTTCCTTTTTTAAATTATTATTAATTTCATCAGAATTTTTAATTTTATTTATCTGTTCTTCAACTTCATTTTTATAATTTAGTATTTCATCTATACTATTTCCATATTTTCTTTTTAAAGAATTTATTAAATCTAATCTATCTTCAATTTCCTCTCTAGAATCAATATCAAAATCAAAATCATTTTCAAAATTTGACACATCTCTTTCAATTTCTTGAAGTTCATAAAAAGTTGATTTTAAACTTTCTAAAGTATTTTTATAATTTTCATTAAAATTTTCTATTTTTTCAAAAGCTAATATTGAATTTTCTAATCCATCTATAATATTAGAATTTAATTCATTTGATACAAAAGATAAATTTTCTTTTATTTTCTCTTGATTAGCCATTTGTTTTCTTTGCTTTTCTAATTTTAAATCTTCATCAATTTTAAGTTCTGCATTTTCTATTTCATCAAATTGATATTGAAGCAAATCTAATTCTCTTTGTCTTGCTTTTTCGTCTCCATAATTATTTTTTAATTGTAACTTTAAATTATTATACTCTAAATATAAATCTTTGTATCTATTTTTCTCTAAAACAATTTCTTTTCCAATAAATTCATCTAAATATTTTATATGATTATTTATATCCATTAAATTTTGATTTTCATGTTGTCCATGTATATCAACAATTTTATTCATATAAATTTTAAGTTCATTAACAGTAACTAATCTTCCATCAATTTTACATATATTTCTTCCATTTAAAAACATTTCTCTAGAAATAACGACTTCTCTATTTTCAGCTTTGCAAAAAATACTTGCTTCTACTAAAGCATAATTTGTATCTTTTCTAATTATTTCTTTTGAAAACCTATTTCCACTTAGTAATCCTATAGCTTCTATTATTAAACTTTTTCCAGCCCCAGCTTCACCTGTTAAACAATTAAAACCTTCTTCTAAATTTACTGTTATATCATCAATTATTCCAATATTTTTTATATGCAATGTTAATATCATAAACAAACCTCCGTTTCAAGAATATATGTTCGTAATTATATTAACACCAAATATTTGTTTTGTCAATTATATTTTTGAAAATATTATTATAAAGTAAAACAAAAATCTAGTAAAATAATTACTAGATTTTTTTTAAACTTATTTTTTTACTTCTTCAATAATATGTTCTGGTGTAAGTTTGAAATATCTTAATAATTCTCCAGCTTTACCAGATTTTCCAAACTCATCATTCATACCAATTTTTACTAATTTTTTTGGATATTCTTGAGCTAATACATCAGCTATAGCTGAACCCAATCCATTTATTACACTATGGTCTTCTATTGATATTAATTTTTTAGTTTCTTTTGCACATTTAATAATCATTTCTTTATCAATAGGCTTTATTGTATGGAAGTCAACTACTCTTATATTAATTCCTTCTTTTTCCAATTCTTCTTGAGCTGTTAATGCAACAGATGTCATATCTCCTGTTGCAAACACAGTAGCATCTTCTCCCTCACCATGCATTATAGCTTTTCCTAATTCAAATTCTGAAGTTTCATCATATATACCAGGTGTTGCAGCTCTATGAAGTCTAACATACACAGGACCATCTATTTTTGAAGCTTCATTAATTGCCCATCTAGTTGAAATATCATCTGAAGGTGATAAAACTGTCATATTAGGCAATCCTCTCATAAGACCTATATCTTCTAACATTTGATGTGTAGCTCCGTCTTCTCCAACAGTTATACCAGCGTGAGTCGCACAAACTTTTACATTTAATTTTGGATAACAAACACTATTTCTAATTTGATCATATGCTCTACCAGCTGCAAACACAGCAAATGTACTTGCATATACAATTTTTCCTGTTGTAGCAAGTCCTGCTGCTATTCCAATCATATTTTGTTCAGCTATTCCTATATTAAAAAATCTATCTGGATGCTCTTTAGCAAAAGTTGATGTTTTTGTTGCCCCTGATAAATCTGCATCTAAAACTACAACTTTGTCATTTTTATATCCTAAATCTCTTAATGCTTCTCCATAACTTTGACGAGTAGCTTTTTTATTTTCATAATTCATATCTCAAATCTCCTTATTTAAATTTTATAAATATTTATTGAAGTTCTGAAATAGCAATTTCATATTCTTCTTTGCTTGGTGCTTTTCCATGCCATCCAGCTTGATTTTCCATATAAGATACACCTTTACCTTTTACTGTTTTAGAAACAATTGCTGTTGGTTTATCTTTACACATTTTAGCATTATCTAAAGCCTCCATAATTTGAGAAAAATCATTTCCATCAATATTTATAACATTAAATCCAAATGCTTTAAATTTTTCATCAATTGGATATGAATTCATAACTTTTGTTATTTCTCCATCAATTTGTAAATTATTATTATCAATTATTACACATAAATTATCTAATTTATAATGATTAGCAGCCATTGCAGCTTCCCAAACTTCTCCTTCTGCAAGCTCTCCATCACCTAAAATAGAATATACTCTATAATCTTTTTTATCTATTTTTCCAGCTAAAGCCATACCTACTGCTGCTGAAATTCCTTGTCCTAACGAACCTGTAGACATATCAACACCTGGTATATGTTTCATATCTGGATGACCTTGCAAAATACCTTCTACTTGTCTAAAACCTTCCATATCAGCTTCTTCTAAAAAGCCTCTTTCTTTCAATGTAGCATATAATGCAGGAGCGGCATGTCCTTTGGATAATACAAATCTATCTCTGTCTTCATCTTTTGTTTCTAAAGGATTAATTCTCATTTCTGAAAAATATAAAGTTGTTAAAAGTTCAACAATTGAAAGTGATCCTCCTGGATGTCCTGAACCAGCCCCATAAGTTAATTTTAAAATTTCTTTTCTAATGTTTTTCGCTTTTTCTGATAGCTCTAAAAAGTCTTTATCACTCATAATTTACATCCTTTGCAAAATAAATTTAGGTTTTTAAAGGAAAACCTATAAACCTTTTATTTTTACCACACACCGGCGATAATAAGCCATGCCATAAACCAACCCCACCAAGGAATATTTTCAACAGTTGTTGTAAAACTATGCCATATTGATTTTCCAAATGATGATATTGATTCAGCATTAATATATTCACTAAAATCCATACCGAATATATCTGCTGTATTTATTTCATATCCGAAAATAGAAATTATATTTTCTTTATCTGGGAATTCATCTGTTGCAACAACAATATATGTTTTTATATATTTTCCTTCAAAATTTAATTTATAATTTCTAGATTCTCCAGCTTTTAAATCTTTAATATCCATAAATTTAGTTATTGCTAACACTTCTGATTTTGAATGTAAATTTACTTTTAAGTAAGCTTCTTCAATATCTACATTAGCTTTATTTGTTATAGTTAAATCTACATATCCATTTACATTTGTTGATTTAGCCTCATTAACCACAATATCCAAATATATTGCTTGTCCATTATATGTAAAATCTCCATCTACAGTACCTATCATATCTTTATACATATTTCTAATAAAACCAGCTTCTAAAAATTTAGATAATGCAAAGAAGGCTACTACTAATATTAAATATGTTAAAAAGGTTTTTAGTCTCTTCATATATTACACCCCATTATTCTTGTTTTTTCGCATTTTTTACTATCTAATTATATACCAGAAAGCCCTAAAAGTAAATATTTGCTTAAACTTTTATTTCTTTTCCTAAATATAAAGAATATATATATACATTTTTTACTTTTTTTCCAATTGCTTCTTCTAAAGCTCTTTTATATAATTCCAATTGAACTTTATATTTATTTACTAATTCAGATTCATTATTTACAAAGTCAGTTTTATAGTCTACTAAAATAATTTCTCCTATCTCATTTATAAAATATAAATCTATAATTCCTTGTATTAATATTTCTTCTTCAGTTGCTTCTTCTAAAATTTCTTTTGCCTTGATTTTTAAACAAAATGGCTTTTCTTTATTAATTTCTATAGCATTTCTAATTTCCCAGCCAAAATTCGAGTTTAAGAAGTTTAAAATTTGAGAAATATTTACTAATTTTGCTTCTTCTTCACTTAAGAAATTTTTACTTTTTAAATATTCAATAAACTCTTTTAATTCTTCTTCCGTATATTCCTTTTTCAAATCAATTTTTTGCAAAACTAAATGTGTAATAGTACCTCTTTTAGCTCCTGAAATCTTTTCTTCAGTTAAAAATTCAGGAACAAATTCTGATAAACCTAAATCTTTATTAAATAAAGCTTCAAAATTTTCAGCCTCTTCTATTTTCATTTTCTTAACTGTACTTACAGCCGTTTTTATTGGTAATGTAGATTCAAATTCCTTATCATATTTCCAATTAAGTTTTTCAATTATCTCATCATAATTATCATATTTTTTGAAATTTAATTCTTTGTTTTTTTCTTCCTCTATATTTTCTACTTTAAATTTGTTCGAATTATGAATTTCTAATGAAAAATCATCAATTTTTTTCTCATTATTTATTTCATAATTTAATTTTACAAGTTCAAACCAATCTAAATATGTAATATATTTCTTTAATAATATCGGATTAATTTTTTGACTTGAATAAACTTCTAATAATTCTTTTTTCTTGTCTAATTCTTTTTCTTCTTTACTTCTAGCCCCAATTACAAAAAGCTTTTCTCTAGCTCTAGTTAAAGCAACATATAAAATTCTCATTTCTTCAGAAATATTTTCTTCTTTTAATCTTATTTTTATTGCATTCTTAGCAGCTGTTGAATATTCTATTTTTCTTTCATAATTAATATATTCTGGTCCAATACCAATATCATCATGTAATAAGATATCTCCATTTAAATCTTGAAGATTTATTCTTTTAGCAGAATTACATAAAAATACTACTGGGAATTCTAACCCTTTACTTTTATGAATACTCATTATTCTAACAACATCTTCATTTTCACCAATTACTTTAGCTTGTGAAAAATCAGAATTACCACTTTTTACTTTTTCCATAAATCTAATAAAATTAAATAAACCTTTAAAACTTGTTTTTTCATAATCTTTTACTCTTTCAAATAAAATCTTCAAGTTGGCTTGTCTTAAAATTCCATTAGACATAAGTGCTACATAATTATAAAAACCAGTTTCTACATAAATTTTCCATAACAATTCTGATAATGGTACATACTCACTTTTTCTTTTCCATTTTTCAATTAATTCTAAACAATTTATAACCTTATTTTTTAAAGTTTCATTTTCTAATTTTTCTTTTGCTTCTAATAATGTATAATAAAATTTATCTTCTCTATTTAATAATCTTATTTCTATTATTTCATTATCAGTAAAACCAAAAATTGGACTTCTAAGTATTGAAACTAAACTTATATCGTTTAATGGATTATCTAGTATTTTTAATAAATTCATTACAATTCTTATTTCAAAAGTTTCTAAAAATTCTGATTGACTATCTGAATATACAGGTATATCATTTTTCAAAAATTCTTTCTCATATATATTTGCATTTTTAGTTGAACGAAGTAAAATAACAATATCTTTATATTTTATATTACGATATCCTTGTTTTTTATCAAAAACTTTAACCTCTGATTTTATAAGTTCTTTAATTTTTTGAGCTACAAACTTACTTTCTAATTCTTCTTTTTCAATTGTTTTTGCTTCTTCAATTACTTCATCTTCTTCATCAATGTCGTCATTTAAATCTATTATATGAATTTCACTATTGCCTAATACTGTTTCTTCATAACTTGCACCTAAGTTTAAATATTCTTCTTCAGTATAATCAATGTCTCCTAATTCTTTACTCATTATTTGATCAAACACTAAATTAGTAACATCTAAAATATTTTTTCTACTTCTAAAATTTTTAAATAATTGAATTTTTAAACCATATTCATTTCCATTATTATCTAAAGAATATTTATTATATTTATCTGCAAATAATTTAGGACAAGCTTTTCTAAATTTATAAATACTTTGCTTAATATCCCCAACCATAAACATATTCTTACCATTTGAAACAGAACTTAATATAAGTTCTTGTACTTGGTTACTATCTTGATATTCATCAACAGCAACTTCTTCAAATTTCTTAGAATATTTTTCTGCAGTTTCAGTTTTTATATAATTTCCATTTTCATCTTTTCTAATTAAAAGTTTTAAAGCAAAATGTTCTATATCATTAAAATCTAATATATTTTTCTCTTTTTTGACCTTCGCTAGCTTAGCACCATATTCTATAATAATTTCCTTT